>Ga0155897_108_pt2 | contig 46366 bp, 48 predicted proteins | sample RifCSPlowO2_01_FD_107551 | JGI IMG/M metagenome (GOLD analysis project Ga0155897, IMG submission 107551) | Candidatus Uhrbacteria bacterium RIFCSPLOWO2_01_FULL_55_36
CTAAACAAATCCAAAATTCCAAATACCAATACTTATTTTGAGCATTGGGATTTTGAGTTTGGTGCTTGTTGAGGATTTCGGATTTAGGACTTAGAGCTTCTCAACTGTTCCATTTTCTTAATCTTCCTCAACCTCCTCACATACCTCTCCTTCGGCTGAAATGCGGTTTCTAAAAATGCTTTTGCCACGCGGCGCGCTTGCGCCGCCGTGAGGTAGTCGGCGGCGAGTACCAATATATTGGCATCACTGTCCTTGCGCGCGGACTCCGCCTGTTCCGGCGTCAATGCCATGCCGGCACGGATGCCGGCCATTTTATTGGCCGCGATCGCAATCCCCACACCCGACCCGCACACGAGAATCCCCGTTCCTCCCTCCTGCTCCCGCACCTTCTCCCCCACCGCAAGGGCAGCATCGGGATGATCATCCTCCGCGTCATAGGTATGCGCGCCGCGATCGTCCACCAGATAGCCCCACTCGGAAAGAGAACGTTTTACATCGTCCTTTAATTGCAGCCCGCGATGATCAGCGCCAATCACTATCGTCCTTAATGACTTCTCCATAACTGACATGATGCAAACTAACGAATGGTATACGAATGATACGAATAAATGCGAATTCCATTCATGAATGGGATGTGTAGCTCATGTGTTGTATTCGCATGAATTCGCATGGCATTTGCATTATAATAGCGCTTCAATGATTTCCGTAAACTCCTCCTCCGCCAGCACGCCTTCATACTTCACGCCATTGATAAAAAACGTGGGCGTGCCGGCAATGTCCGCGGCAATGCCGTCCTGAAGATCGTCGCTCACTTCCTGCGCTTTGAGACCTCCGTCCAAGCAGCGATTGAAGGCGGCAATGTCCGCATTGACCGTGAGCGCGTACCGCGTGAGCGCTTCGCGGCTCAAATCCTCCTGATTTTGAAACAGCAGGTCATGGTAATCCCAAAACTTGCCCTGCGCATGCGCGCATGCTGCCGCCTCTGCTGCTTTCTGCGCGTCAGGATGAATGTCTGAAATGGGAAAATCGCGGTACTGGAAGAGCACGCGGTCGCCGTACTGCCGCATGAGCGCGCGCACGGTGGGATACGCCTCGCGGCAATATGGGCATTCAAAGTCGCTGAATTCAACCACCGTGACGGACGCGCCCGGAGGCCCCCAGGCGGGATCATCGGCGGTCACGCGGGAAGCGTCGCGCGCGCCGGAGGAAGGAGCCGCGGCAGGGACCTTGGTGAATTGACCCGGAGCGGAAGCGGGTGAGGAGTTCTTTCCCGTATCGCTCCCTCCTCTCCCGCCAAAGAGATATCCCGCCACCAACGCAAACACGATTATTCCTATCACGATTCCCGCAACTGGCCTCTTGCCTGGCGTACGCGCAACCGACTGTATAGTATTCGATGATTCCATGCTTTCATTTTATACCAAATTTTATGACTTATCCACCATTGACGGTTGCTGCATGCTGCTTTACGATGTGTGTACTGCTCTTTTCCACGCTGCCCATGCGTCAGGGAAGTGAGGTGAAAATCCTCCACAGTGCCGCTACGGTCATAGTCCGAGCACTGACGCAAGGTGCCGTTATTCCATAGTAACTCCGAGCAGAGTTATCATATGGTCTTATGCGCAGGGCATGCCTGCGCCGGACCACCCTCTCTCTCGAGTGGGTTTGTTTTTTGGCATATGCGATTCTTCAAACCGTTTCTGTCATTCCAGCCCCGTATGCCGCTACAGGGTAAACTCCAGCGGGAATCCAGACAAAAAACAAACAAAAAATCGGCCGTTTGCTTTTCATTTTCTTTTCTGGATCCCCGATCCCGGTCGGGGATGACATTGAAGTGCACCATCACGCTTCTCATCATCTCATTCCTTATCCCCTCATTCTCATTGAAAGCGGACGATCCGATCGCGCGCGCAAAAGCCTATCTCGCGGCAAAACCTTCAAATCCCTGGACCACCATGGCACGGGTAGCGGCCGGGGAAACGGACGTGCCGACTGACCATCTCCGCGCTGTCGACACCAGTGCGGCAATCACGATCGAAGCGCCGATGCTCGCGATTGCGGCTGCAGGCCATGATCCGCGCACCTTTGCGGGGGAAGATCTGGCGGCGAAGCTCAAATCATTTCACTCGGGCGGCCAGCTCGGCGACCCCGGGCTTCTTAATGATGACATCTTCGGCATACTCGCCTTGTCCGCCGCAGGCGTGCCATCAAGCGATCCTGCCATGCAAGACGCGAAGGCAACGATTCTCACCGCGCAAGAGGATACTGGTTCTTGGGGCGACACCAATATGACGGCCGTGGCGATCCAGGCGCTCCTGGAAGCGGGAATGCATGCGTCCGACAGCGCCATTACCGCAGCACTCTCCTGGCTCAAAGGCACGCAGAACGACGATGGCGGCTTCCCGTATTCATGGCCGCTCAATGCCTACTCTGGCGCTCCCGACCCATCCGATTCTTCGTCTTCGTCATGGGTCGCACACGCCGTACGCAAGGCAGGTCAAGATCCGACTTCGTCCTCATGGGAGAAGAATGGGAAAGATGCCATAGACGCACTCCTCTCCCTTCAGCAAGAAAACGGCAGTTTTGCACACTCTGCATCATTTGCTACCGAAACCTCATTTACTCCCATATCGACTGCCTACGCGATCATTGCGTTCGCGGGCAAAAGCCTCCCGGTGGCGAAATTTATTCCTGCCAATAATAACGGGGATGGAGGAAATAATGGAAACAATGCCAATAATGAAACCATCTCCTTCCGCATTGAAGGATTCCTTGCCACGGTGTGCACCGGTACGCTGCCGCTCACGCATACGCCTGATGCGCTGGACGTGATACCCGCGGCATCGAGCCAATGTGGATTCACCTACGACATCGTGCAGGCATCATTCGGACCCTACTTAAAGACTATAAACGCTGACGCAGCACAAGGGCTCACCGGCTGGCTCTATCGCGTGAACTGGACGCTCCCCGACGTCGGTGCGGCCGACTATGCGCTGCACGCAGGCGACGAAGTGCTGTGGAATTATGGCGATTTTGAGTGGACACCCTTGCGCCTTACCGTTTCCTCATCTCACGTAGAAAGCGACCACACCGTCAAGGTAACCATTCAACAATTTAACCATAATGAATGGACTCCTGTTGCCGCCACGCTGTATGGTGGCACAGAATCAATCCAATCAGACGCGCAGGGGACGGTTACCATGTCACTTCCGGACGGCGTCTGGAACATCTGGGCGGAGGCAGAAGATCGTATACGCTCCAACCGCGTGAGCATCACGGTGGGATCGGGCAATGGTCAATCCGTCGGGTTGACCGTCAAGGTAACTCCTGCAGCCGGCGGCGGAGGAGGCAGCCAGGGTGGCACGCTGTCATTCGTCGTCGAACCGTCTACGATGGCGTTCGGCGCCATTGCCGCGGGATCTTCTGGCGCGCGCACGCTGACGCTCCGCACGACCGGCACGATGGGAGCGGCATTCACGAGCACGGTGCACGGCGATGCCCTCTTTGTCGATAATCTTCAGCTTGATAATACTTCGTGGAGAAGCTTCAATGCTTCACTTGGCTCCTCTGCATCACGGAACGTGAATGCCTCGCTCGCCATACCGTCAAACAGCGCCACAGGCGTCAAGCAAGGGACATTGGTCTTCTGGGCGCAGGGGCAATAACCGCAATCGCATTGACACGCATTCACTACGCATTTACACGCCCTATGAGGTTCAACCTTCAATGTCATTCCGGGCTTGACCCGGAATCCAGAAACAGAAAACAAACAAAATCGATTTTCTTTTTGTATTTTTTCTGGATTCCCGCCTCCCGCCTAGACTTGGCGAGGCTGGTCGCGGGAATGACAGTGTGGCTGATCTTTCCTTTTTCTGCCTACTCTGTAGGAATTTCGGTTTCCCCTCCTTCCTTGGAACTCCGCGGCGCACCAAATAAAAAAATCACCGGTGCCTTTACCGTGACCAATCCCTCGCGCGAGACCGTGATCTATGAAATCACCAACGACGGGCTTTTCTCGCTTGCCATCACGCCGACGACATTCCTCCTCGAACCCAACAAATCCGCGATTGTCAGCGTAGAGTATCAACCAATTGATAAACTGACAACTGATAAACTGACAACTACTCAACTGTCAGTCCTCGGCCGTCCGCTTACCGTAAATCCCACCCAGGCTGCCTCCGGCATCAAACTCCCCGTGTCCATTGCAACGGGTCAAGTTGCCGGCGCCGCTACCCGTCGCTACGATCCGATGATGATGGGAATAATCCTGTTCGATGCTCTTCTCCTCGCGTGGCTCTTTTATCTGATCATCAAGCGCCTCCGCATGAGATCGACCCACCCCTAACACCCCTCCGAGGGAGGGGACTGCGTGAAATCCCCTCTCGAGAGGGGTGCCCCGCTAAGCGGGGCGGGGTGTGCTCGTCCACGCAATCCGCAAATTTTCGTTGCAAAATTGCGGATTACCGACAAGGGGCATTTTCGCCCCACTTTGCCCCTTTGGCTCATTTGAAAACCGACGTTTACCACGTTACCAGAATGCCATGGGCCTCAAGCCCATGGTAGCGGGGTTTACGTCAAAACCACTCATTTCGCGCCAGATGAGTACTGTATACCCACGTGGCCCTCCCAAGAACAAAATTCTTAAAATTGTTCCTGCCAATGCGGATCGACTGCCACCGTAAGATCGAGATACACCAAGCAGTTAAGGATGGTGGACAGCTCTTTGCGCGCCGCCGTGCCGATTTCCTTGATCCTTTGCGCGCCCGCACCGATAATCATTTTGCGGTACCGCGCATCAGTCGTGAGCACCGTCGCGCGGATATAGAGCATGCCGCTCTCGCGCGCCACCGCTTCCTCCACCCGCACGGTCGCGGTATAGGGCACTTCTTTGTGAAGATAATAATAGAGCTTCTCCCGGATAATCTCCTGAACCCACGCTTCCCGCGACATGCTTGATTTCTCCCCCTCGGGATAGAGCATCTCTCCTTCCGGCATATGCGCGAGGCACGCGCGCAACAACGCCTCGAGATTGAGGCCCTTCAGCGCCGAGACCTCAATGATGTCCGCAAAGTCCTCGCGGAGGTCGCGATAATCCTCGCGGTATTCCGCGTCCGCAATGTCGCATTTGTTCATCACGAGAATCTTCGGCGCCTCCAGGATGCGCACCATGGCGAGCAGGGCGCGCTCTTCCTCCGCAATCATGCGCGTGGGGTCCGCCACATAGAGCACGAGATTGACGCCGTCAAGGCTCTTGCGGATGCTTTCGTTGATTTTCGGCGTGAGCGCGTCGCGCGAGCCTTTCATGAGCCCCGGCGTATCCACCAACACGATTTGCCCTTCCGCGCGCGTGACAACCCCTTGTGCAGGCGACCGGGTCGTCTGCGGCAAAGGCGAAACCGCCGCCACTTTCTCGCCCACAAGGGCATTCATCAACGTGGACTTGCCGACATTGGAGCGGCCGACAAGGACGACTATGCCTGATTTATATGAAGTCTTTAAAGTCATAAAGTCTTTAAAGTCTATCAAGTAGAAGCAATCGTTCCAAGCTTTATGGACTTGACGAACTTGATGGACTTTCAACTCCGTTCAAGCCTCATCACCAGCTCCAGATGCGGCGAATGAGGGAACAGATCGAGCGCGCGCAGCGCTTTCACTTGATACGCGCGGGCAAGCGTAGGATACTCGCGCGCAAACGCCTGCGGATTGCAGCAGACGTAGATCAGCCGTTCCGGCCCGAACCGCACCAGCGCATCCACCACGTCCGGATGGAGCCCCGCACGCGGAGGATCGACAATGGCGACCTCCGCCCACGACCCCACCCACGTCAAATCCTCCACCTTGCCGACCTTAAATTGCACGTGTGCGCTCCGGTTTTCTTCCTGGTTGCGGATCGCCATATCGATCGCTTCCGGCACGACCTCAATGCCCATCACGTGCGCGCACGAGGGCGCGAGAAACAGCGAGAATAATCCCAGTCCGCAATAGAGATCAAGCACGCGCTCATGGGGCCGCACCTCCGCGAGCACCGCCACGGTCTCCAGAAGCGCCTCGATCATGGAGGAATTCGTCTGGAAAAACGAGGCGGGATGAATGAAAAAGGAAAGACGGCCGATACGCTCTTTAAGATAGCGCGCGCCGTACAGGTGCGTATACGTATCTGCCGACGCCGTATCGCTCGATTGAGCATTGATCCCGTGATAGAGCGAGGTCGCGTGGGGCTTCAGCGATTCGATGAGCTCCTCGACCTGGGGCAACTCCCCGGGCGCCGTCACGAGGATCACCATGCGTTCGTCGGTAAATTTCCCTTCCCGCACCACCACGTAACGCGCGTATCCCGTATGCGTGCGGCAGTCCCAGGGCGCCACGCCATGACGCGCGAGATAAGCGCGCACGGCCTGCACGACCGCTCCCGACGCGGACGACTGCAAAAGGCATCCGTCCATGTCCACGATTTCCCACCACCGCCCCGGCGCCTTCGTGCCGATCGCATACCCGGGGCCGATCGCGTACTCCATCTTATTGCGGAATTCATAGAGCGTGCCGCTCGGCGCGGGGGGAGGGATCGTGAAGGGCAGCGCGGCGGCGTCAAACGCCTGTTGCGCGATGGCGCGCTTCCATTCAAGCTGTTTGCCGTACTCAATCGCCTGCCAAAAACAGCCTCCGGAGCGCGCGGCGTGCGGGCAGCGCGGCGGCACCCGCCACGGCGACATCGTCACGATGTCTTCGATTGCGCATACGAGCACGCCGTGCGCGCGGCGCACGGGTTGTGCGCGCACCACATCGCCGGGAAAGGCGAACGGCACGGCGAAATGTTTCCCTCCATAGAACGCCGTACCGCGCCCTGACTCATCCACGCCGTCGATCGGAATAGTAACGGACTGGTACAATTTCATGGGGGAAAAATGAACCCCTCAAGGCCTCTGTGGTGCCACTAAGGCATACCGTGTGCAAGAACGGTTTAGGAGAGCTCGTCGTAGGCACGGGTAAGATAATGCGTTTCCACAAATCCTATTTTTTTTGGCCAGGCTTTCAGCGCTTCATAATCATCTCCCTGAAATTCGAGAAATACGCCGAGATTCTCCACGATATTCAATGCGATCATGACGCCGTCGCGTTGCCAGACGCTGCGCGTCATCATTAATGTCATTTTAGGCGGATACGTCCGCAGCAATTCTTCCGCGCGCGCGGCATCGAGAGGCTCTACCGTAAAAGAAAACCCCGCTTGATGGCGCGTGATGACGAAGTACGTGCGCACACCCTCCGCCTCCTTGATCTTCCGCGTCGCATGATCGTCGGTAAGGTACGTATGCGATCCCTTTTCAATGCGGTCAGGCGCGCCCAGCGCCAAAGGCGCCATGAGCCTCAAAGCCATCTCCTCATTCATCATGCGTACCTTGATTTCGAACATATTGAAAGTAACAAGTCCTTAAAGTCTATAAAGTCTTGAACGGCTTGATGGGCTTTCGACTTTATAAGCTCTCCCTTCATTGTACTCATACCGCCCCGAACGTGGCAAGCAATTCAATTGCGATTCCCGCGATAAGCAACGTGACCGTTGCGGTCCGCACAAGAGGGGGGATATGCACGATTTTTCCGCGCGGGTGCGCGGCAACCGCGCGTTTTTCCATCATGAGCGCGAGCGCCCCCTCGAATCCGAGACTGACCGCACCCGTAACGGCAATCACCGTGACGAAATCGTGCACGCCGGCTGCAAGCAGCATCAAAGGAACGAATAACGCAAGAGCAAAAGAAGGCAGAAAGGACATGTTGAGATCAAGCTGAAGCATATCCACCGTCGTGCGGGTAAGAGTGAGATACGACGTAAAGGTGGCAAGCACGCCAAATGCAAAGCCGAATAACTGCGCGGAAACGCCGAATGACGCGACCAGACTGGAAAGGCCATCTTGACTCACCTGGTCATTGGCAACCCCCATGGCCACACCCACAAACAACGCCGAGGCGAGCAGCGAGAGCAGCACGCTCACCGATACCATCCTGCCGATCTGACGACGGGGAATGAGCTCGGCTGCCTCCGGTACCACGGACATGCCCCAAAGAGAGAAGAGGAGCACGCCATACGCGCGCCACGGCCCTCCGCTCCCTGCAACGGCGACAAGATTGCGCCACTCCCACTGTGGTGCGGCAATTGCGCCCAATAACACAATAGCGCCGAGCATAATAACCACCATCACGAGCTCTGTTTCGGCAATGCTTTTAGTTCCTCGCCACACCAGCAGCGCACCGGCCAAAAAAAACACGCCGATCCCCATCCAATCGGCAAACGGAGTAAATATCCTTACCAATTGCGCAAAAAACACTCCGCCCACCAAGAGGTACGCAAGCGCAGACCCGATCAAGCCCACCATCTGCGAAAAAAAAGCACACCGCTCTGCGCGCTTCCCCAGCCACTCCCGCGCATACCCTGGTAAGCGCCTCCTCTTCAGACTCAAGAGCACGACATGCGCATAGGCCACATGCGTAAGCATAACCACCGCCACGCCAATCAACGCCACGGCAAGCAGAGGACCCCACCCCGCCTCATTGATCACGGCAGGCAGGCCGAACATGCCGACGCCCACGATGGTACCGACCAATGTTGCTACGGAAAGCCAAAAGCGCATACTACGTATGAGTCCTTAAAGTTCATAAAGTCATAAAGTCCATCAAGTGTGCAATCCTACTTTAAGAACTGTACGGACTTGATAGACTTGACGGACTTTCAATTGCTCACCCGATAATACCGATCACCGCGAGGACTTCAATGAGAGTAAATCCTTGTGTACGAACGCGTGGCATACCGGCGGTCATATCATCGCATTCACTTTCGCCGCGATGACAAAGTCGTTCTCATGGAGTCCTCCGATCGCATGCGTATACATCTCCAGACGAACCTTGTTCCATCCATGGAGATAGATATTGGGATGATGGCCTTCCTCTTCGGCAATCTCCGCTACCTTATTGATAAACGCCACCGCCTCCTTGAAGTCCTTAAACTTAAACTCTCGTTCGATCTGGTCATGGATTCCCATGTCACCCTGCCCGCCCGCCGAAGCCCTCGCCTTGCCGAAGCCGTCGGCGAAGCGCAGGTCGGCGGAGGAGGGAGTCTGTCGATGGGTCCACCCCGGCACCACTTTCAGATATTCCTCCACCTTCTCCCGTGGCAGAGGATTAATCCCGCCTTCACAAGGAATGCACTTTTTTGGAAGAGTAAACATGCATCACTAAATTCTAATAATTAGAGGGGGTTAGGTTCTCTGGGTTCTGATGATAGTATTGAACATCAATCTCGCGTTGTGGGATACAACTATAAATTATCCCATAGCAAACTGAGCTATTGATCGTATCAAATCCACTTTCCCTGTCAGTGAAGCCAAAACATGAGCAAAGTTCCTTCTTACCGGTACTGAAAGGCAGCTGGACGAGATAATTCTGTTTGGGGTAAAAAAACAAACCGACCGCCAGGAGAAATATCAGTATGATGATCAAATATTTTGGAACTTTGATTTCCTTTTTCAATAATCCTTCCATAATCTGTAAGTAAAGCTTGTATGAACTCTATGGCTGTAAGACATCCTCCACCCTATCCCCAATCGCGATCTCAACATCTTCAATGCCATCAACAGCGGCTTTGACCGTATTCACAATCTGCGAGCGGATGGCGGACACGCGGCAGGAGCCGCCCACGCCGCGATCAAGCGCGTCGTTGAAGGTAACGCGCACCTTGGAGGAACCGTCAAAGGCAATATTCTCCACCATGACTCCTTTCGGAATACTGGAGAAATACCCCGCTTCATCCTCCGTGTCCGTCACCCCTTTGAGCAAGGCCGTCAGATACCCTTTCACCGCCTCTTCGCGGGACAGTGCACGCAAAGTCTGCAGAGTGCGGGTCGTGCGATATGCGGGATACGTTTCCTCGCAGCGCATGGCGCCTGTGTCTTTATAGCGATTGCTGAAATACGCGGCTTCCACATGATAATTGCCGTCTACCGCCACCGGCACCGCGGTAAGGTTGATGACCTCGCCGTCCTTTGCAGAATGCTCAAACGCTTCCACGACTGCGCGGCCGCGATACTCTTTCACGTCTACGATCACGTCAAATAATGAAAAATGCCCTATGTCAGGACCGGTCGCGGTTGTGAAGCCTTGTGCAAGCACGGTACTCCCGTCTTCTGCAATGACGCGATACGACACGTTATTTTCAAACGTGCGCGACAGGCCGAGGATTTGAAACGACTGTCCCACGGTCTCTTTCGCGCGGGGAGCTGATATGATGGTATTGGCAGTCTTCACTATCCTCACCTTTTCTGCCACAAACACGATAGTCCCCTCCGCCGTTCCTTCCGCGATGACCTCCGCGCCGGGGATCACGTCGGCGAAACTCATGGCCTGATCCTGCGGACCCCACGTCTCCACGACTGTGCTATTCGGATTCATGATTACTTTCCACTCCCTGCCTTCCTCCTTCACGCGCGCATATTGTTCATTGAGAGAACGAAATACCACCTCGCCGCGCACCTCGCGCGCAGCCGAAGGAGCAATGCGCGGGGAATCGTCCGTCGGCGCCATTGTCGGCGGGCGCAAAAACGCGAATGAAGCTACGGCAAGCGCGAACGCGCAGAACAAGGCAACGAGAAGAAGGGGGAAACGACGTGTCTTCATACGCGAGGAGCATCGTCGGCGGTGAGCGCGGCAATATCATCCGCGGCGGCGAACTTTTTCTTCAAGACCACGACCTTATTCTCCACGTCCTTCAGCCGCGCCTTAAGCTCTCCCACGATCCTCGCCCCTCGCTCAAACTCAACCAACGCTTCGTCAAGATCAATCTCCCCTTCCTCAAACTTTGCGACGATCCCTTCGAGCTCCTCAAATGATTTCGAAAAACTTGCTTTCTGTTTGGGCATACCTTCATGGTACGGGTAGGGCATTGCCTTACCCCTACATTATTTTCGAATTAATTGCTCCTTTCGCCAACTCTGTCTCAAGTATATCACCCGCGGACACTACTGTCGCGTCGCGTAAAATTTTGCCCTGTATGCGGGTAATCGAATACCCGCGTGTGAGCGTAGCCATGGGAGAGAGAGCCCGCAGGCGAAGGGTGAGCTGTACGAGACGCTCCTGTGAAGCGTGGTATGCGTAGGCAACGCGCTCGAATGCATAGGGGAAACGCGCAAGAAGCCCGTCCACGACATGGAGCCGATGTCCAATGGCATGCCACGCCCGCATCAACGCCTGCTGAAGACTGAACGCGCGTGTGCGCGCGTCCCGCTCAATCGTCCCGAGCGCATTCTGCAGCATCTGATCGAGCTGGCGACCCACTTCTCGACGGTGCGGCACGACAAGTTCGGCGGCGTTGGTCGGAGTGGACGCGCGCACATCTGCCACAAAATCGACCAGCGTCACATCCCGCTCGTGCCCCACGCCTGCAATGATCGGGATTTTTGATGCAAAGACCGCACGGGCCAGCGGCTCACTATTGAACGCTTGCAGATCCTCCATTGACCCTCCCCCCCGCGTGAGAATAATCACATCGATGGGGTGTGCCTCATTGAAATATTGTATCGCTCCTGCGATTGCCCGCGGCGCGCCGGCGCCCTGCACCGCCACCGGCGCGAGGATAATGCTCAAGCCTCCCCACCGTTCATGCAACCGGCGCAAAATATCCGTATACGCCGCGGCGGTAGGCGACGTAATGATGCCGATTGATTCAGGAAACCGCGGCAACGGCACCTTCCCACGCGCATCAAACAGCCCTTCTGCCTCCAATTTTTTCTTGAGTTTCTCAAACGCCTTCTGGAGCGCGCCCGCGCCCACCAGCTCTACCGCCTGCACGCGCAGATGAAAGCCCCCGGAGCCTTGAAACAATTTCGGCACGCCCGTTACCTTCACTTCCATGCCGTCTTCCAGCGGCTGATCAAGCTCATGCGTGAGCGCAAAACACAGACAGCGCGCTTTTTCGTCTTTCAATTCAAAATACACCAGCCGCTCTTTGCTGACCCGAAAGCCCGACACTTCCCCCTGCACGGCCACGCTACCCAGCCCTTGTTCAAGGTAATCGGAAACCAAACGGTTGAATTCTGAAACCGATACTATCCGTTCAATATCCATGGATTAGGACTTAGTGTCCACACGAAGTACCATGAAATATAACACGAAACATCACCAAAATTATTTACCGAAAATCTCCTTCACCCAACTCGCCCACGCACTCTTTCCTTCCGGATCCTGTGCGGCGTGGGAGAGAGAAATAAATTCCTCCGGCGTGATGATCTTCGTCGTGCCCGAGGCGCCCAGGTCAAGCAGGTGATGATCGTTGGTGATGATGAAATCCGCGCCTGCGGTGCTCGCGCAATCAAGAAACTTCTGGTCTTCGCGGTCCTTGCTTCTCGCCTCCGCCCGCTCATGCGTCCGCACGCGCGCGACCATATCGAAAAATTCATCCAGTTCCTGCCGCGCGCGCTTGTCAGCCGCCTTCGCAATCAGCGCCCGATACTCGTCTTCTATTCTCCTGCTCGCGACCGCCTTCACATTTCCTTCCACCACCAGTGCAATCACCTGATGCGCGTACCCGCTCAAATCGGCAGTCGCATCAATAAGGACGTTGGTATCAATCACCGCGGTTATCATATGAGACTTTCCTGATTGTACGCGAAAAATGACAGAATTTCAAGGAGCTGGTACGATGAAGCAGAAACTCTAAATCCTAGCGCGAAATCCTAAACAAATCTAAATGACCAAAATTCAAAAATTTTGAACATTTGAGTTTCGAGCATTGTTTAGAATTTAGAGTTTAGAGTTTTTCACTCTTATGTCTCTTCAAATAGGCATCGTCGGGCTTCCGAACGTCGGCAAATCAACGCTCTTTAACGCCCTCACCAAGAAAGGGGTGGACGCGGCGAATTATCCTTTTTGCACGCGATTGACTGTGTCCAAAAAATATTGTAAAATCACCGCATAATTACGCTACAAGATTCTATGCCGACCGCTACGATACCCGCAATCTATACGCGGGGGAAGATTATTCCCGCCGCAAAACCCCCGTTTGAAGAACCGGACGAGGTCATGGTGACGTTCATAAAATATCCGCTTACTGCGCAGGAATCCGATGAAGATCCTGACGAAGTGCTCTTTCGAAAGATAGAACCGCAGTACCGCGCGGTACGGGAAGACGTGGTGAAAGAAATGTACCCTGAATTTTATGCCAAATACATCGCCGGAAAAAAAGAGAATCCTGATTGATTCAAGCGTCATCATTGCGGGGCTTCTCTCCCCGTCCGGAGGGTCGGCAAAAGTGCTCAACGCCTGTCGCGAGGGAGGCGTTTTCTGTTACCTCTCGCCCGCGATACGGAATGAGGTTGTACGAAATCTCCCTGCCAACCAACCCTCACTCAAGGAACAATTCGAACGATACGCATCATCGTGCCAGACCGCAGAAGTGAAGGATGAGGAGCTGAACGAATTTGTCGGCATCGTGGACGAGAAAGACATTCACGTGATCATCGCGGCGCGCAATGCCGGCGCGGACGTAATCGTATCCCTCAACCGCAAGCATCTTCTTGACAATATGCGCATACGCAATGTCATCCACGTACGAATCATCACTCCCAAAACGCTCATCCGCGAAATCGCCCTATAACCACGGCAAACGTCTCGAAAATACTCGGACTCCCGTACGAGCGTTCAATACATTTCTCATCCATGTCTCTTCAAATAGGAATCGTCGGGCTTCCGAACGTCGGCAAATCAACGCTCTTTAACGCCCTCACCAAGAAAGGGGTGGACGCGGCGAATTATCCTTTTTGCACGATTGATCCCAACGTCGGCGTGGTGAAAGTGCCGGATGAGCGCCTGGATGCGCTCGCGAAAATAAGCGCGTCGGAGGAAATCATTCCCACCATCATAGAATTCGTGGATATCGCCGGCCTCGTCAAAAATGCGCACAAAGGCGAAGGCCTGGGCAATCAATTCCTCTCCCACATCCGCGAGGTGGATGCGATCTGCGAAGTCGTGCGCGCATTTCCCGATCCGAACGTCCTGCACGTGGACGGCTCGATCAATCCCCAACGCGACCAGGAAACGATCCACTTGGAGCTTGCAATGGCAGACCTTGCGACAGTGGCAAAGCGCATCGAATCGGTGCAGGGCGCGGCGCGCGCAGGGAAAAAAACGGAAGGAGAGCTGCTTGCGCTCTACGAAAAAATCCGCGCCGCGCTCGACAAAGGAGCGTGGGCAAACACCGTGCGCCTCTCGGACGATGAACGGCGCATGCTCAAAGACCTTCATTTGCTTACCCTCAAACCCCTCCTTCTGGCGCTCAACACCACCGAAGGACAGCATGCGCCTTCCCTCGCCGCGCGCACCGCGATAATGATGGACGTAAAAAAAGAAGCCGACATGGCGGAGCTCTCTGAAGACGACCTTAAAGAGCTGGGGCTCAAGCGCACCGCGCTCGATGAGCTCATCCGCGCGGCCTACGAAACGCTGGGGCTCCTGACGTTCTTCACCTCCGGCCCCAAAGAAACAAGAGCCTGGACAGTGACGCAAGGAGCCAAAGCCCCTCAAGCCGCAGGCGTCATTCATTCAGACTTTGAACGCGGCTTTATCGCCGCGGAAGTCATTCACTGGAATGATCTCGTCACGCTGGGAGGAGAGACGAGGGCGAAGGAGGTGGGCAAGATGCGGCTTGAGGGAAAAGAGTACGTGGTACAGGATGGCGACGTAGTGCATTTCCGATTTAGTGTATAACCGTAGAAGCGAGTTCACACGAGTTGCTACGCGAGTGTACGCCACCGGTCGCGTAAACTCGCGCGATACCATGCGTACAGTCGCTTCTATGCCTTCTCAAAAATCCTTATCTCTCTCATGACAAACTGGTCTTCCCGCTGATACAGCAAGGAACGGCGCGCCGCCCAAAAACCATGCCGTTCATCCGGCAGAGGGTTTACCGCGAAGTTCAGCGGATCCACCACGCGAAGCCCTGTCGCAGCCGCATCGGCCTCTGCGTCCATCGGCACGTTTCCTTGCGGTGTGCGCCATACCGGCCAGACCATGACGACGCGCCCGCCGGGCGCGAGTAATTGCGCGCACGCGTGCAGCGCATCGCGGTATAATCCATGCAGCTCCTCCCGCATCCGGCGCGCCTCATCAGGCTGCGCCATGCGCGTCAGCGGAGGGCCCAAAGAAGGCTCGGTCACGATCACCTCTATGGTGCCCGCGCCAAGCTGCGCGGGAAGCGTGCGCACGTCTACGCATTTCAAAGTAAGGGAAAAATTCGACGCGCGCATCGCGGGCGTGAGCGACGAGAGCCACTGCAGGTTCATATGCGTGCGCTTGATGGCCTGGCCGTCGCGATCGCAGCCGATGAGCCGGTGAAGACCCATGAGCGACGCTTCCTGCAGAATCGTCCCCGATCCGCAAAAAGGATCCAGCAGCGCCCCCGCCGGCGTGCGTGCGCGCGCAGACCCAGAGCCGTCCGCGCCTAACGCGAGATTAATCAGCATGCGCGCAAGCTTGGGAGGCAGCATGCCGGCACGCGCGTCCCGTTGAGGCCTCCCCATATCGCGCGCGGCATAATCATCATACGGCTGCACCCATACGGTCCTGCCGAGAAAGGCGCCGCCGCGCGTGGACAGAATGACGATTTCGGCGCCGCGCTCGGACAGCAGCTTGTTGGTATTGACCACCACCGCCGAGAGCGTGTCCTCGCGCGAGGTGACGAGGCGCGAGCTTCTTCCTTCCTCCTCAAGCACTTCCTTCACCGCAAATCCCAACTTCTTCGCGGGCGCGGGGCGCGCGCCCGGCTGCAGTGCGGAAGAGGAAATGCCGAAAAAGATTTTCCGCGACGTCGGCGGCAGCAGCGCCCGGACATCGTCCGCGGTCGGCGCGCGCGGGATGCGCGCGGTCATCTCCGCGATCTTCACCACGCCCGCAAGCGACGAGAAGAAGCCTTCTTCGCCTTCCCCGCCCTCCACGTCCGCGAGCAGAACCTCGGGCGTCCACGCCTGCACGGCGATGCGTGAGCCACGCCGCGCGCAGACCGCATGAATTTCCGCAAGCGACAATGCGGGGGTATGCCCCAAGAAAAATGCAAGTGTCATGTGCACAGTATAATAAGAACGGGCGGGTTTGACCAAATCCACTCTTTATGATAGTGTAGCAATGCGTGGAAATTAAGTAGACAACGGAAATTTATCTTCAATTTCTTGTAGTAAAGAATCTTAGAATAACGAAACTATGCGTTACGACCTTCTCTATCTCCTCCCGCTCCGGGGAGAGGACGCGCCGCCGCAGGACATGCAGCAAAAAATCGGCGCATTATTGAAAGATGCCAAGGCGACCATCGTCCGCGAGGAAGATCCCGGCAAACGGAGGCTCGCCTATCCGATTGGCCGCGCGCGCTACGGGTTTTACGGCAATGTGCTTTTTGAAGCGGACACCGCAGACGTCATGAAACTGAAGGAATCCCTAACGCTTGAAACCGGCGTCATACGTTTCCAGATCGTGCGGGAAGAACAGACCGCGCCGAAGAAACTCAAGTCCGCGCGCGTGAAACCAAAACGCCCGACGATGATTCCGACTGCCGTGACGGCGCCCATCGCTCCGGCCGCGCGTGTGCCTGCGCACGAAACCGTGGATCTTGCCGCGCTCGACAAGAAACTGGAGGAACTCCTCTCCGACGAAGTGGCGTCATAAGCACCTCTCCCTAATATGTTGAACCTCAACAAGGCAATGCTCATCGGCAATCTGACACGCGACCCAGAAGCACGGACCACGCCCGACGGCACGCCGGTCACGACTTTTTCCATCGCCACCAATTTCCGCTGGACCGATGCGCAAGGCAACAAGCAGGAGCGCGCCGAATTCCACAACATCGTGGCCTGGCGCAAACTGGCGGAAATCTGCGGGCAATATCTCAAAAAGGGAGCGCGGACATACGTCGAAGGGCGCATCCAGACGCGTTCATGGGACGATCAGCAGGGCACCAAACGCTATCGCACGGAAATCGTCGCGGAAAACGTCATTATGCTCGATCGCGCAGGCCCGGGCAACGCGCCGGCGGCAGCGGCCGCAGAGCCTCCTGCGCCCCCGGCAGCACCCGCCGAGCCGGTCATTAACGTCGAAGAAATCCCGTTTTAATACACCCGCATATCCGCCGGAGACTATCTGCCTCTGGCACGACATTCGCAGATTAGCATTATATCTTCGCAGGAACTGATCAGACACTCCTCTATGCCGTCAACCACACTAACCTCGGGGAACCAATCGCAAGAAAAACATTGCTTCCTCTGCATCGCCAATCTTCAACGCGTGTCCTATAAAGACACCACCACCCTGCAGAAATGGGTGTCGCCTTTTTCGAAGATCGTGCCGCGCCGGAAATCAGGCCTGTGCATGCTGCACCAGCGCAAAGTGTCGCGCGCGATCAAGCGGGCGCGCATGATGGGATTATTTGCTTTTACGAAATAACGATAAGGAACATGCCCGCCTAAGTTTTTGCCACCTCGCGTGGTTTATTTTTATATCGCAGTACAATCGTTTTCCATTGAAATGAGTTACCTGTTATTAATCAACAAAATTTAGGCGGGTATGGCCGTATTATCTTCATTGAACGACATCAAAAAGGGAATCGTCCTGAACTATCAGGGCGAGCCGTACATCATCATGGAAGCCTCGTTTATGCGCATGCAGCAGCGGAAGCCGGTGATGCAGACAAAGATGCGCTCCCTGCGCACGGGCAAGGTCACCGAATACAGCTTCAAGCCGGGAGAAACGGTTGAGGAGGCGGACATCGCGCGCAAAAAAGCGAGCTTTCTCTACGCGCAGGACAATCAATACTACTTCATGGATCTGGAAAATTACGATCAATTCTTCGTCAACTCCTCCGAGGCGGGCGACGGAAAAAAATTTTTAAAAGAGGGGCAAGAGGTGGAAGTGCTCCTGTTCGAGGAAGCGCCCATCTCCGTGCAGCTCCCGAAAAAAATCGAGCTCGCAGTAACCGAGGCGGGATCGGCGGTCAAAGGAGATACGGCATCGGGGAACGTCACCAAAGAAATCACGCTGGAGACCGGCGCGGTTATCAGGGTGCCGCTCTTCGTGAAAGAAGGCGACATCGTGCGCATCAATACCGACACCGGCGAGTACACCGAACGCGTCACCAATTAATCTCCTGTAAATAAAAAACGCCGTGCGACAAGCAACCCGGGCATCCGCCCGGGTTGCTCGCGAACCGCACGCCCCCACAATTCACCTCCCCTAGTCACTCGCCGCGGATAAAATGATACACGGAAAAAACCGATGCACTCATCATCCTCCTTTTACCTCTCCCTCGCCCGGCTCGTCGTTTCCCGCAGGCGCCTCTGTCAGCGTTTCCCCTGCCTCCGCCGCTTCGCGTTCTTTGACCGCGGTCCACACTTTTTCCTTGATCGTCTTCAAAGTCTCTGGGTGTTCTTTCACGTATTTGCGCGCAACTTCGTGCCCCACGCCCAGCTTTTCTTCTCCCAACACATAGGAATTGCCTGATTTCGCTACCACGCCGAACAAGAGCCCGGTATCGAGCGCGTCGCCGGCAATGGAAATCCCTTCGTTAAACATAATGTCAAACTCGCACGTACGAAAGGGAGCGGCGACTTTGTTCTTCACTACTTTCGCCTTCACCCGCGAGCCAATGACCCGTTCTGCGCTCTTCAGCTGCGCGGCGCGCCGCACTTCGATGCGGACCGAGGAGTAAAACTTCAATGCCGTGCCGCCGGTCGTCGTCTCCGGATTGCCGAAAAAGACGCCGATTTTCAGGCGGATTTGATTGATGAAAATAATAATAGTGTTTGACTTAGACACGATCGCCGTAAGCTTGCGGAGCGCTTGCGACATGAGCCTCGCCTGCAGCCCCATATGCGACTCTCCCATCTCGCCTTCAATCTCGGCCTTGGGCGTAAGCGCCGCCACCGAGTCAATGACAATCACGTCCACGGAGTTCGAGCGCACCAGGGTCTCCACGATGTCGAGCGCCTGCTCGCCGGTATCGGGCTGGGAAATGAGCAGCTCGTCTACGTTCACGCCTATCTTGCGCGCATACTCCGGATCAAGCGCGTGTTCCGCGTCGACAAACGCGGCGATTCCTCCTTTTTTCTGCACTTCAGCGACAATGTGCTGTGCCAAGGTGGTTTTTCCACTCGCTTCGGGTCCGAAGATTTCAATAATCCTGCCGCGCGGCACGCCGCCCACGCCGAGCGCAATGTCGAGCGAGAGACAGCCGGTCGGCACCGCCGGCACCGCGGTTGCGCGCGTCTCACCGAACCGCATGATGGCGCCCTCGCCAAAGCGTTCTTTGATCTCGTGAATAGCCGCTTCGGCCCCTTTGAATTTTCCGGTAAAAGGCAAGGATTTTACTTTTGACATAATGAATTTTAATAACAAATAAGATACAGTTAGACGACTCACTATCCCTTAACGACAGGCATGCGACGTTTCACCCAACGGCCAAACTTCTTTGAAGCGTTGCCGTGAACCATTACCTTTCCATTGAACATGGCGGTAACCGGCATCTTGTCGAGCAGTAAAGCCGTCACTTTTGGCTTTACCATATTGAAGCGTATTTCTCGATAGTGAATCCTGCTGTCGTTTCTCATTTCCAGCTCCCCCAAATTGAAGCCGTCATATTTAAAAATTACCTTTTGCTCCGCGAACTGTCCTGTGCTGATAGCCCGCGAATTTGTTACCTCCAAGTTTACGCTAAGCACTTCAACTACATCCGTGTTCAAAAAAATATGGAAGATACTTTCGTGCTTAACAGTGAGATAATTTACCTCGCCGCCATTGAAAAGCGACTTATTGAAAAACGCCCGTAGTCTTGATCGTTCTCGTAGTTTCTCCATAAGCGCCCGCATATGCACCCGCAATCGTTTTTTCGCCGCCGTCTTATTGGCTTGGTACTCCGCAAACGATTCTGGAAATGATTTAATACATTGAATCAGTAAATCGCCGATTCCATTCATTGCACGGAAAGCGTCGTCTGATTCAAAACGACCGAGACCATATAAAAAAATTTGCCATTTCTTTTGCCCGCTTTTCACCGAGTGTGCATCCCCCGACAGGTCAATCACGTCTTTTTTTGCCTTTGGGTTATTTTGATAATCTCTAGGCAGCCCTATGGCTATCGCAAACTCTAGGGCGTCGTTATGCCCACTCTGACGCACCCACCTCGCGTTCGCGCTAGAGAGACCCCGCTTTTTTCTGATGTCTATGTTTGCCATATTAACAATTCATGAGATTGTTTTACATACTGCCCTTCGTTGTCTCGTAGACGATTTTCTCCTATGCGCGTATCGCCTTGACTGAACGTATACTGCCACGATGGAGTAATACTCTTGAAACGCTTATACTCGTTTTTGATTGTTGAACAATCATTATAGGACAGAATAAAGCCGCCTCGGTGTTTCAACAGCATTTCGTGCAAAAGTTGGTGCTTGAACCCCTTGTGATGTATCGGAAAGTTTCGATGGGGATATAGGCCAACGAATGTCTTACTGTCCCCGTCAAGGTAGTAAGGAGGGTCTAAGTACAAAAAATCGTCACGATGATTTTCCATTATATCCTCAAATGAGGAACACTTTGCCTCTAATTTTGGCGCACGAAAACTGAGCACCCTTTCAAGCATTTTTTCGTATCGTTCTTTCTGCAAGTACACACTCGACGGCCATCCCAGAAAGTGCGGTCCGTACGACGTATTGTGATTGAAATAATAATAGGCCGCCAAGTCGAGCTTGTTCAAATTTTCTTCCTTATTCCAGTGTTTTTTCAATCTATCCTTTACCCTTTTGAACTCAACCCGCGTTGGTTTAAATAGCCGTAGCCGCTCAAAGAGAGCTTCCGGTTTGTTCAACTGAACGTCCCAGTAGTTAATAAGAATATCGAAAATGTCATATCCGATAACGGGAATGTTAAGTTCATTTGCAATCGCTACCTCAACCGAACCGCCGCCAAGAAATGGCGCGACTACTCGTTTCACATCAGAGGGTATCCGTTCAATGATAAGCCCGACGGCTAAGCTCTTGCCTCCCGCATAGCGGATTGGTGCGCCCATGTAACGCTTGTATTCCGTCTTGCCGCTTGGGCTTTTTAGCTTCTCCAAAAATATGCGTTTTCGTTCATCAACCTTGTTCATGCTTACATGATACCATTGAAGTCCAAAACTGAACAGTGCGCTTTTTGGTCGTGTCTATTCCCCAGAGTCTTCGAAATTGTCTGACTGCACGAGTCGGCATCCTCTGACACGCGAGAGGTGCTTTTGAAAAACCCTCCGCAGTCCCGCCCCGGCGGGACGAGACTCAAGCACTCTCCACTGCGCAGGAAGCGGGGACGCGTGTTTTTCAATACGCAATGCGAACGACCATTATTCACGGATAACCTTCACTTCCACCACCTTCTCCTTCCCCGCCCGGCGCGCGGCCGTGAGACGAATATAGTTTATACCATCGCTCATATTCAGGAAAATAGAAAAGCGCCCGTCCGCGCCGACCGGCACAGCTGCCCCGTTCATCGTGAGTCTTGCCTCCGGCTCGGTCTTCCCCGACACGGTCACTGCGGCGACGTGCGTGACCAGGCCGTCGGGCGGATAATCGAGCGCCAGCGGCGGCGGCTGCATGCGCATCGCAAGCGCATACGCGAAGTATCCCACAACCGCCACGACGGCCAGTCCCGCCGCCGCGCGGCGGATGCGCTGCGGCCATACCGCAAAATGCCGATGCGTCACGCGGATTTCACGCGGACTCCGCGCCCATAACCCGCCGCGCAGAGATTCCTCCAGCCGCGCGCGCAGCATATCCGCAGGCACGCCGAGATAATGGCCGTACCGTTCCAGATATTTCCGCGCGTAGAGCTCTCCCGGCAAGGCATCCACGTGCCCGTCTTCAAAAGCCTGCAAGTGATGGGGCTGGATATTGAGCGCCCGCGCGGCGTCTGCAATCGTCACGCCTCTGCGCGCCCGCGCGGCGGCCAAGATCTCCGCAAGCGTCGCCTCGTGATCAATCGTTTTGGCGCGGAACGCACTCATACCTCCTGCGGCGCGCCGCGTGACGGCATGCCGCCCTCCGGCGATGCGTCCTCGTCTTCCCCGACCATCGGCTCTTCCTCGCCATCGGTGCGCGGATGCGCGCGCACCAGCAGATCGTCCATCGTGCGCAAAACGTCCCGCGGTTTTGCGCCGTCCCCCGGCCCGATCGTGCCTTCTTCTTCCAACAAATCCAGAAGCCGCGCGGCGCGCGCATAACCGACGCTCATCCGCCGCTGAAGAAACGACGCGGACGCCTTGCCCGCGCGCACCACGAGATTCCGCGCTTCGTCGAGGCGCGCGTCGCCGTCCCCTTCTGCGGCATACCCCTCGCTCCCGGGCGCGGCGCGCGCGGTAATATCCTCATCGTGCTGCGGCGCTCCTCCTTTTTCGCGCCAATAGGCCGCAACCCGCTCAATCTCTTCGTCCGACACATACGCCCCCTGCAGACGGCGCGGTTTCGACAGCTCGGCGGTTACAAACAGCAAATCCCCTCTGCCGACCAGTTTCTCGGCGCCTGTGACGTCCAGGATGGTGCGCGAATCCACGGCCGAGGCGACGGCGAACGCGATGCGCGCCGTGATATTCGCCTTGATGAGTCCGGTGATAATATCCACCGAAGGCCGCTGGGTCGCGAGCACGAGATGGATGCCAACCGCCCGCGCCATTTGCGCAAGACGGATGATGGCCGCTTCCACCTCCGCGGCGGCGATCGACATGAGATCCGCCAATTCGTCCACCACCACGACCAGATACGGCATGCGGGCGCGCCCGTCGGCGTTATATGCTTCGATGTTGCGCTTGCCCGCCTCGGACAGCGTAATAAACCGCCGGTCCATCTCCTCCACCACCCAACGCAACGCTTGAATGGTACGGTCCACCTGCGTAATCACCGGCGTGCGCAGATGGGGAATGGCATTGTATGCCGTCAGCTCCACTCGTTTGGGATCCACCAGAATCAGCTGCATGTCTTCCGGCTGATTCTGATACAGAAGGCTCACGAGCAGGCTGTTGATCATCACCGATTTGCCCGAACCCGTGGCGCCGGCGATGAGCAGATGCGGCATCTTCGCCAGATCGGCAATCCATGGTTTGCCGGCAACGTCCTTGCCTACGGCGATGGACAAATTGGAGGCGCGGCGCTTGAATTCGTCGCTCCCCAACACCTCGCGCAGAGGCACGATCGCAACCTGCTGATTCGGCACCTCGATCCCGACCAATGATTTCCCCGGAATGGGCGCCTCAATGCGAATGGGGTGGGCCGCAAGGGATAGCGCCAAATCATTGGCAAGGCTCACGATCTGCGCCAGCTTCACGCCTTCGGCGGGGCGCAGAGTATATTGCGTCACGGTCGGCCCCACCGCCACGTCGCCCATGTCCACGTCAATGCCGAAATTGGCGAACGTTTTCTGAATGGTTTCCTTGTTTGCTTCAATATCCCCTGCCGTGGGTTTGCCGGCTTTGGCAGTGAGCAGCTCCAAGGGCACTTCCACCTTCGCGCGGCGACGCGTCGCGGGAAACAGCGGTCTCTGGACGGGAGAGCGGCGCTCCTCCGCCGCTGTAGGGAATGCCGCGTCCGGCATTTCTTCGGTCTCTCCGGATCGATCAAGCGGCTCGCCGTGCGTATGCGCAGATTCCTCCTGATCCGCAATGTCCTCGCGCGCAAACTCAATGTCGTCTTCGCGCGCGTCCAGGCGCGCGCGAAAACGCGGCAAAAATCTGCTTCCCAGTGCGGCGGTCAATGAGCGCCATCGCGCAGTAATCCGTGCAAGAAGCGCATACCCCCATTGGGTAGGTGCGAGCAAGCCGGTCAGACTCGTTTCAAACACGAGCACCAGCCCGGCGAGCGCGGCCGCGAACAAAATGGTGAGCGCTCCCCAGACGCCGGCGGTCTGCCGGAGCGGATACGCGATCAACAGCCCGGCATACCCGCCTCCCCGCTCGTCGCCGATGACCGCCAGCGCGTCTTCCGCCGGCACGCGCAAATGGAACAGCCCGGCGAGCGCAAGGGACAGCAGCGCCACGCCCCACCACTGCCCGCGCCGCACATACAGCCGTTCGGGAAACCACGCATGAAGTCCCACGGCGATAAGGATAAGCGGCGCCACCACGTCCACGCGTCCAAAAAAAGTCGCCAAAAACAAACGCCAGGTATCGCCGACCGGGCCGGCCGCATGAAAAAACGAAAGCACCGAGAGTGCACCCAGCGCCAACAAAAAAATAATGGTGAGCGCGCGCTTGGTTTCCGGCTGCAACCCGCGATCTTCCCGCTCCCGCCGCCACTCTTTCTCGCGAATTTTCTCGAATTTTTTTACCGCCATAGTCGCATCAAGAACACCCTCTAGTGAAGCACCAACATAATCTTCGAATAATGCTTCATCGGCATTTCTGCGAAAAAGCTGGATCAGCGATGTCGTAAAACTACATTGGTGCTCCACTAGTATACCATAATACGTCATTCCTCGATAAACTCCGCCGCGCAAAAAGCAGCCCGCGTGGGCTGCCGCACCTATCGAATGCTTCCGTTACGTCTTCCGAAATCCGGTGCCAGCGGGAATGAGCCGGCCGATGATGACATTTTCCTTAAGCCCCCGCAGATGATCCACCTTGCCGGAGACCGCCGCGTCAATGAGCACGCGCGCCGTTTCCTGAAAAGACGCCGCAGAGAGGAACGACGACGTGGAGAGCGATGATTTGGTGATGCCGAGCAAGAGCTGCTTCGCGGTTGCGGGCTTTTTCCCGGCCGCCGCCAGCTCGCGGTTCTTCCCTTCGAATTCTGAAATCTCCAGCACCTCGCCGGGGAGGAATTCGCCGTCGCCGCCGGTGAGCACGTGCACGCGCGAGAAAATCTGACGCACGATGACCTCGATGTGCTTGTCATTCAGCTTCTGACCCTGCGACGAGTAGATGTATTGTATCTCCTTCATAATGTATTTCTGTACCGCCGCTTTCCCCTTGAGCGCAAATAATTCATGGAGATCCAGCGACCCCTCGGTGAGCTGATCGCCGCGCTCCACTTTGTCGCCGTCGCGCACCCAGAGCCCCGTGCCCGCGATCACGGGCAGCTCCTTGGTCGCTTCGCGCTCGCTCAATACCACCACCCAGAGGCGGCCCGCCTCTTCCTCGCGTATTTCCACCGTACCCGCCTGCGGCGCAATGATCTTTTTCTGGGGAGTTTCAAGCAGGACCGCGCCTTTCTTCACCTTGTCGCCGTCCTTGACGGAGAGCCGGTCAAGATCAATGGGGCCGATTTCAAACCGCTCTTCGTGCATCTCCTTGCCGGTCACGACGATAACGCGCTGTTTGAGCGAACCGCCCGGCGCCGGCTCCGTCTCGTGCAACGACACGGTGCCGGCAAACGGCGCCATGAGCGCCGGACGCTTGACGGGGCGCGTCTCAAACAGCTCTTCCACGCGGGGGAGTCCCTGCGTGATATCCGCGCCGGCGACGCCGCCTGTGTGGAACGTGCGCATCGTGAGCTGCGTACCTGGCTCGCCGATGGACTCGGCTGCGATGATGCCCACGGCGGTTCCCACGGATACCAAGCGGTTGTACCCCAGATCCCATCCATAGCACATCGCGCACGCGCCTCGCAGATTCTTGCACGACAGAATGGAGCGCACGCGCACTTCCGTCACTCCCGCCGCCTCCAGCGCGCGCGCGCGTTCTTCCGTGACCACGTCCCCTTTTTTCGCAATATGCTTTTTCGTCACGGGATCCTTCACCAGAGAGGCGAGCACTCTGCCTTTCACGCGCACCGCCGTGGATTCTCCCATGTCATCCGATTCTCCCTTAGTAATGAGGAAGCCCTCGGTATCGCCGCAATCCTCTTCAAGAATGACGACGTCCTGCGACACGTCAATCAGACGGCGCGTAAGATAACCCGCGTTTGCGGTACGCAGCGCGGTATCGGACAAACCCTTGCGGGCGCCGTGCGTCGAAATGAAATACTCCAGCACCTCCAGCCCTTCCTTGAAACTCGCTTTCACCGGCAGCTCGATCAGCTCGCCCGACGGGCTCGCCACGTTCCCCTTCATGCCCATCATCTGGGTGATCTGCGCCCAGCTGCCGCGCGCCCCCGACTCGATCATGGCGTAGACCGATCCGTTGCGGTCAAGGCTCTTCTTCGAGAGCTTCGTGATTTCATCTTTCACGCGCGCCCACAGCTCGATTACTTTGACGTGCCGCTCATCGTCCGTCAGCAATCCTTGCGCAAACATGCCCTCCACGTCCGCCACCTCCTGCTCCGCAGCCTCAATGATCGCCCGCTTATCAGGCAGCGGCGGCAGATCGTCCATGCCCCATGAAATGCCCGAGAGCGTGAGATACTGCAGGGAGACGCGCTTTACGGCGTCCAATAAATGCGCAGTCGCTTCAATGCCGAAGAGTTCGAGATTGCGTGCAATCACATTGCGCAGCCTTCCTTTGTCCAACACGTCGTTCACGAAACGAATGTCCTCCGGCAGCACCTGGTTGAAAATAATCCTGCCGGCGCTCGTCTCGATATCCGCCCCCTTCTCCCGCACCAGGATGCGCTGGCGCAGGCCGATGAGCCCCACTTCGTACGCCGTGAGCGCTTCGTCAAACGACGCGCAGCGCTTGAGTGCGGACGCCGGCAGCTCCCGCGTCGCCGCGTCAAACGTAGAGAGATAGAAGCATCCCAGCACCAAATCCTGCTGCGGCGCCATGACCGGTTCGCCGGTGGCGGGCTTCAGGATATTGCGCGAGGAGAGCATCAGGCTTTCCGCTTCCCGCTTCGCCTCTTCCGTGAGCGGCACGTGCACCGCCATCTGGTCGCCGTCAAAATCGGCGTTGAAGGCGGCGCAGACCAGCGGATGCAGCTGGATGGCCTTGCCCTCGATCAGCTTGGGCTCGAAAGCCTGGATCCCGAGGCGGTGCAAGGTCGGCGCGCGATTGAGCAACACGTGCGAATTGCGCGTAACTTCTTCGAGAATGTCCCACACCTCGCTTCTGCCCGACTCGATAAAGCGATTTGCGGAGCGCACATTATGGACATACTCTCCGGCAATGAGCTTGGCGATGACGAACGGCTTGAACAGTTCCAGCGCCATGCGCTTGGGCAGTCCGCACTGATGCAGCTCCAAATGCGGCCCCACCACGATCACCGACCGCCCCGAATAATCCACGCGCTTCCCCAGAAGGTTCTGGCGGAAACGTCCCTGCTTGCCTTTGAGGATGTCGGCGAGGGACTTCAACATGCGCTTCTGGCCCGTGGACGCAGTCACGGTCTTGCCGTGGCGAGCGGAATTGTCAATCAATGCGTCCACCGCTTCCTGCAACATGCGTTTTTCGTTGCGCGTGATGACTTCAGGCGCATTGAGTTCGATCAGACGCTTCAAGCGATTGTTGCGATTGATCACGCGGCGGTAGAGATCGTTTAAATCCGACGCGGCAAAACGCCCGCCATCAAGCTGGACCATGGGGCGGAGATCGGGGGGGATCACGGGAATGGTGGTGAGGATGAGCCATTCTGGCTTGAGCCCGTTTGCGCGGAATGTCTTCACCAGCCGCAGGCGCTTCAAAATCCTCTTCTGTTTCGATGCGGGCGCATCCAACGCCTGGCGCTCCAAATCCTTCACCAGCAAAGGCAGCTCGATACCGCGCAGCAATTCATAGATCGCTTCGGCGCCGATGCCCGCTTCAAACACATGGCCGTATTTGAGCGCCAGATCCTGATAGTGCGATTCGGATATGACCATGAGCGGCGTCAGCTCGACGAGCTCTTTCTTCGCGATGTGGAGCGCCTGATCCAGCTCGCGTACCCGCTCGTCTTTTTGCCGCAGCAGCACGGCGCGCCCCTCACCCTTCTCTCCTCCTTCCTTCTCGGCGTGTCCCGCCTGCTGGCGCGCCGTCTCCCATTCGCGCTCGATTTCCTTCTTGCGGGTCTTATATTCTTCCTGCGCCTGCGCGAGCATCTCTTCGCGCAGATCTTCATGCACTTTAAGAACGATGAAGCTCGCAAAATACACCACCTTCTCCAAGTCCTGCACCGACAGATCTAGCATGAGGCCGATATTCGACGGCACGCCCCGCAAGAACCAGATATGGCTCACCGGCGCCGCCAGATTGATATGGCCCATGCGCTCGCGGCGCACGACCGCCCGCGTCACCTCCACGCCGCACTTGTCGCAGACGATGCCTTTGTAGCGGATGCGCTTGTATTTGCCGCAGTAACATTCCCAGTCCTTTGTCGGACCGAAAATGCGCTCGTCAAACAAGCCGTCTTTTTCCGGTTTTTGCGTACGGTAATTGATGGTCTCCGGTTTTGTCACTTCGCCGAACGACCAGCGCCGTATCGCCTCCGGGCTGGCTAAGCGGAGCCGGATGGCGTCGAAATCAATCACGGGTTGGTGGTCTTCGTACATAATGTGATGCCAATCTACACATCCATGCGAATGTTACCAATGAGCTACGAATGCCATTCATGAGCGATATTCGCATATATTCGCTGCATTCGTATCTATTCGTTGATTCGCATTATATTTTTTGGACTCTGGATTTTGGACTTTCCACGTCTTCCTTCCCCTTCTCGCTGCCGCCCACGACCCCGCCATCTTTCAGCAGCTCGACGTCCAGGCACAGCCCTTTGAGCTCGCGCACCAGCACGTTGAACGACTCCGGGATATTGACGCGCCGGATGGGCTCGCCCTTAATGATGGACTCGTACGCTTTCGAGCGCCCGACAATATCATCTGACTTGATCGTGAGCATTTCTTGCAAAGTGTGCGCGGCGCCGTAGGCTTCGAGCGCCCAGACTTCCATTTCCCCAAAACGCTGTCCGCCGAATTGCGCTTTGCCGCCCAACGGCTGCTGGGTCACCAGGGAGTACGGGCCTATGGAGCGCTGGTGGATTTTGTCTTCCACCAAATGATTGAGCTTGAGGATGTAGATATACCCGACGGTCGTGCGGAAATCAAACGCATCTCCCGTCCTGCCGTCATACAAGGTCATCTTGCCGTCCCGCGCATACCCGGCGCGCTCCAATTCGTCTTTTATCCGCCCCTCGGACACGCCGTTGAGCACAGGCGTGGCCACCTGGTAGCCCAACGCTTTGGCCGCAAGCCCCAAATGCGTTTCGAGAATCTGGCCGATGTTCATACGCGACGCGACACCCAGGGGATTCAGTACAATGTCCACGGGCGTGCCGTCTTTCAAATACGGCATATCTTCCACCGGCACGATGCGGGAAATGACGCCTTTATTGCCGTGCCGCCCCGCCATTTTGTCGCCTACCTGAACCTTCCGCAGCTGGGCCACCGATACCTGGATTTGCTCGATCACGCCTGCGGGAAGCTTGTCGCCTCCTTCGCGGGAAAATATCTTGATGTCCACCACCTTGCCGTGCTCGCCGTGTTCGAGATACAGGGAGGAATCCCGTACCTCCTTCGCCTTCTCGCCGAAAATCGCGCGCAAGAGCCGCTCTTCCGCGGACAGCTCGGTTTCTCCTTTCGGCGTAATCTTGCCGACCAGAATGTCGCCGGACGAAGCCTCCGCGCCGATGCGCACGATGCCGCGCTCATCCAGATCCTTGAGTTTTTCCTCGCCGACGTTGGGAATGTCGCGCGTGACCACTTCGGGCCCGAGCTTCGTTTCGCGCACGTCAATAGTGTAATCCTCGATATGAATGGACGTATAGCGGTCTTCCTGCACCACCCGTTCTGAAATCAAAATCGCATCCTCGTAGTTCCCCCCTTCCCAGGACATAAATGCCACGAGCAGATTCGCGCCCAAGGCCAGTTCGCCGCGGTCAGTGGCGGCACCGTCCGCCAAGGCCTGTCCCTTCTTTACCGCCATGCCCGGCACGACGAGCGGACGCTGGTTCATGCACGTGGAGGCGTTGGAACGCACGAATTTCCGAAGCATGTACTCTTTCGCTCCGGCGCCGGAGCGCACGACGATGGCGCGGCCGGACACGCGCTCCACCACGCCATCCGCCTCGCAGACGACGACGTGCCCTGAATCCTTGGCCGCCCGTCCCTCAATCCCCGTCCCCACCAATGGCGCCTCGGGTCGCACGCACGGCACTGCCTGGCGCTGCATGTTCGTGCCCATCAGCGCGCGCACGGCATCGTCATGCTCGAGGAAGGGGATCAGCGACGTGGCGATGGAAACAATCTGATTCGGCGAGACGTCCACATAATCCACATTCTCGACCGCTTCAATGGTGGGCTTCCCTTCCTTGCGCACTTCGGTGCGCGCCACCAGGAAATGACCCTGCGCATCGCGCGGCACCGTGGCTGACGCCGTCACCACGCGCTCCTCGGCAAACGCGTCCAGCCAGACGATTTCGTCAGTCGCGCGCGGCTTCCCGCCGTCATGGGACACGCGGACAAACGGCGTCTCGATGAAGCCGTACTCATTGACCCGCGCATAGCTCGCCAAATGGCCCACGAGCCCGATGTTGGGGCCTTCCGGCGTGGAAATGGGGCAAATCCTTCCGTAATGGGTGCGATGGACGTCGCGCACTTCAAATCCCGCGCGCTCACGCGACAGCCCTCCCGGCCCCATGGCGGAAAGCCTCCGCTTGTGTTCGAGCTCGGCCAAAGGATTCGTCTGATCCATGAACTGCGAGAGCTGCGAACTCATGAAAAATTCCTTGATCGCGCCGATGACCGGGCGCGCGTTGATCAGCTGGCCCGGCGTCAGCGACGCGAGATCGAGCGTGGACATGCGGTCGCGCACGATGCGCTCCATGCGCATGAGCCCCACGCGGAAACGATTCTGCACCAGTTCGCCGATCGCGCGCACGCGGCGGTTGCCGAGATGGTCAATGTCGTCCGGCTCTTTTTGCGACACGTTCATGCGCACCACCTCGCTCACGATGTCCATGAGATCTTCGCGTTTGAAGACGCGATGCTCCTTGGTCAGTGGCCATTGCCGCGCGAACCGCTGATTGAGCTTGTAGCGCCCCACCTTGCCGAAATCGTAACGCTCGAAATTGAAGAAAGTGGCGTAAATGAGCGACTTGGCATTATCAATCGTGGCGAGGTCTCCCGGACGAATGCGCTTGTAGACTTCGCGCAAGCCCTCGGCCTCGCTGTGCGCCACGTCTTTGGCGACCGTGGTTTCGATGTACTTCAAATCGGCGTCCGTATCCACCGCGCGGAACAGCGCGACGATTTCTTCGTCCGTGCCCATGCCAAACGCCCGGAAAAGTGCGGTGATGGGCACCTTGCGCTTGCGGTCGATCTTCACGGAAATGATGCCCGTGGGCGCGGTCTCGATCTCCAGCCACGCGCCGCGGTTCGGAATGATCTTTGCGCCGTACCAGCGCCGCCCGCGCACGTACTCGGAAGTGAAAAAGACGCCCGCGGACCGAATGAGCTGGGATACCACCGCGCGCTCAATGCCGTTGATCACGAACGTGCCCCGCTCGGTCATGATGGGGAAATCGCCCAGGTAGATCTCCTGCTCGCGCGCGTCTCCCGTGCGCTTGTTGGCGAGCCGCGCTTTGACCCGCAAAGGCGCTTCATACGTCGCGTTGCGCGCGCGCGCCGTCGTCTCGTCGAATTTCGGCTCGTCGAGATAATAATCAACGAACGACAATTCAAGATCACGGCCGATGAAATCCGTGATCGGAGAAATCTCGTCGAATAATTCCTTCAGGCCCTCCTTCAAAAACCAGTCGTACGAACTTTTCTGCACTTCAATAAGATCGGGGAGCTCGATGGCCTGCAGACGCGGATTAAAATACACCCGACCCTCATGGACCAGGGGTTGAGAAAAATCAACGGACATGGGATAGGGAAGAGGAAAAACGACAAAAAACGCTCTCCCCATTCTCTATGTACCGAATGGAGAGATGAAAGCACCCGTGAGCTCTTAGGGTGTTTTTAACATGAGATGAGGCTACAACACGCCCGTTATCCTGTCAAGTGCTTCACTCCTCCCCACCTTATCCCCACCTTGCCCCAACCAATACATCAAAAAATCCAAGCACCAAGCATCAAATTTCAAACAAATTCGAAATTCTTCCACCCCATCAGGATCCCGCATACCTCACAAACGTGAAAATCAAGGTGCGGGACGATATCCGATGCCAAAAAGTTTTGGGTTTTGGTGATTTAAATTTGGGTATTATTTGGGATTTGGAAATTTGGATTTGGGATTTCTAGCGCCTCCATCCCAGCGTTTCCAGCTCTTCCCGCGCAACGATCCGGTCATCCCAGGGCTTATCTTCGCCATGATCCATAGCCATCATAGTTTCATGCCCCTTGCCCGCGAGCAATACGATATCGCCGGCATGCGCCAAGCGCAACGCGCGCGCTATGGCCTCCCGCCGGTCGGCTACGAGCCAATATCCTTCGCCCTCCCTCTTCCCGGCACTCTTCAATCCTTCCTCGATCTGACGGGAAATCGCCTCAACCGATTCGGAGCGCGGATCTTCTTCCGTCACGAATGCCGCGTCCGCGAGCCTTCCCACTGCCTCGCCCATGGCGGGACGCTTGGAGGAATCGCGCTCGCCTGCCGCGCCGAAGACCACGATGATTTTCCCCTGGGCCAGGCGCTTCAGCAGCGTCAGCACTTCGGTAAGCGCCTGCGGCGTATGCGCAAAATCAACGAGCACAGTGAACGGCTGCCCGCACGCCACCGGCTCAAGCCTTCCGGACAGCGGCTGAAACGTTTCAATGCCTTCGTGAATTTTCTCCCACGATATACCGATCACGTGCGCGATCATCGCGGCGCCCAGGATATTCCGTATATTATAATCGCCCAAGAGCTTCGTGCGCACGGTATGATGACCGTAGTCAGTGATCACGGTGAGCGTCATGCCGTCCAAAGATTCTTCCAGGCGCTCGCCGCGGATATCGCCGTGCCCAATACCGAAGGTCCTCACCGTCACTCCTGTGAAACGATGGTATGCCCGCAATTGATCAAACGAACGATCTTCGCAGTTCAGCACCACGGTGCCGGTGCCGCCGTGATTGCGCCGCCCCTTCGCCACGAGTGAGGATATCTTCGCCTTTGCCGCGAGATAGTCCTCATACCGGCGGTGATAATCCAAATGCTCGTGCGCAATATTGGTGACGATGCCTGCCGCAAGCGGCATTGTTCCCAGGCGATCCTGATCGAGCGCATGCGAGGTCAGCTCCACCACGGCCAATTCGCACCGCGCCCGCACCATCTTGGCGAGCAGGCGATAAAAAGGAAACGGATCCACGGTCGTATTATGGGCTCCCGTCTCGATAAACTCGTCGCCAATCTGCGCGCCCAGGGTCGAAACCCACCCCACCCGCTTCCCCGCCGCGCGCAAGATATGGCCGACGAGATTCACGGTCGTCGTCTTCCCATCCGTCCCCGTCACGCCGACCAGCATCAATTTCTTATCGGGAAACCCGTTCGTCGCCCGCGCGGCAAACGCCCGCAGTCGCCGATACGCCCGCGCCCATCGTGAGGGTAGCATTACATACATAGTCGTTACAATAATTTCTCCGAAAACCCTTCCTTAAATGCCGTTTCCAAATCTATGCCCTTCAGTTCCGCCAAGCGAAGAAGATTCCAAAAGACGTCAGCCATCTCATGGCTTAAATCTTTCTTGCTTTGATGTTCTCGCACTGCTTCCATCACCTCGCCCACTTCTTCACCGAGCCACAGCAAGACTTCTTTATCGTCCTTGGGATAAAACCCCACGTCGCTTCAACTACTCAACCATGAGCGCTTGCAATTCTTGTATAGTTCTTGCCATAAATAAAATATCCGAGAAACGTGGCGTCAATGGTACCCCCGCGAGGAGTCTCCGCCGGAGGCGGATGCGCCTATGGCGCAGAACCTCGATTACAAGATCCGCCCGCCTAAATTTTGCGCCTTATGCGCCTACGAGGAATTGAACCTCGATCCCAGGCTTCGGAGGCCTGTGTTCTATCCGTTAAACTATAGGCGCAAAACTTTGGCGGGTATCCGTTGAACGACAGAGGCGTACGACAAGGAAACAAAAAATCAAGAAAACAAAATATCAAAATCGCATGCGGCGTAGAAATGCCAAAAATGAATACAGCAAGGGTCTGCACATGATATCAACCGTACCGATACCCTCGCGTACTTCCCCTCCAAACCCCATCTTAAACCGCGTAATTCCCGCCCACGCATGCGCACTGTTCATTGCTCCCTGTTCATTGCGCACAAAGGGCGCAACGCCCCACATATCATACCACCGGCAGCCTTGCGCTTTTGCAAACTGCATCATCCGCCACTGCAGCAGGTGCGGCGCCATTAAGTTACGCGCTTCATTCGACGATCCGCCGTGAAGGTACGTGGCCGTATCGCCGCATGTGATAAGGAGAGCGGTCGCAAGCGACACGCCATCGTGCGCGGCGAGAAACAAATGCGCACGAACCGCATCTCCGTTCAAAATCTCCAGCATCTTCCGATAATAGTCCTGCGCGTGAAGCCCTATCCTGTCACGTCGCGCGGTCTCCTGCATCAACGTCCAAAACGCGTCAAACCCTTCCTGAACACTCATTGTGTTCGCCCTCACGCCTTTGCGTTCCGCCAGCCGGATATTATACCGCGTCTTTTCATGCATTTCCTGCAACAACGTTCCTTCGTCCTTCGCCAAGTCCACTATCAATGTCGCCTTCGGCGGCACCTGTCGGATTAAAACCCGAGGCTCAACCACTTCACTATTTTTCAAAATTGGAAATTGGAAATTGGAAATTGGAAATTCCCGTGATGGCGTCCACCGCACAAACACGGCGCCCGCCTTTTTGCCCGCTTCAAGAAGTACCTGCGCCGCATGTGCAAATCCCATTCCCGGTACCGGCATCCCGCCATTCACTTCCCAATAACGGAGGCATGTAAATATTTTTTTTTCGATGGCAGCGCCTTCACCCTCCTCCACATCTCTTCCCTCATTCAATAACGTTACACGTGAGGAGGAAATGGCGTACACCCTCCTCCCCACCGCTTGCTGAAACCGCGCCCATTCGTTTGTTTGTTCAAAGTGCATAACTATAAAGGGAGTTTTGGCAGGCCTGCTGATTTCACGCCAATACACGCCGTGACCGGCCGCGCTAAATTCTGTTTAATCCTCACAAATGCCCCGTATGCGGCCGGGACGCAGAAAGACGCCATGTGTTTTGAGCTATCTTACCACGTCTTCCTAGAGAGGGTTGGCAGTGATGGAACCCTCCGCAGGCGGCGCAAGCATGGTTTCGCCGGTGGCGAATTGCGCCACCGAGGCGGAGCGTGGCCGCTCGCTGGAGCGGCCAACGCGTGTTCCGTCATCTGGCAATCCGAGCGACCCGGCGAGTTCCGAAGCAAGAAATTGCGTATAACCCGAACGTTACCGTCGTTTTCCTAACCTCTTCAACACCTCTTTCACCCGCGCTTCGCTCCCCTCCAGGTCTTTGGGCAATTCCTTCAGCAGCTCGACCACCTCCCGCTCGCGATACCCCAATCCCCTCAACGCCTCCACCACGTCGCCGTCACCGGGCGCGCTGCCGATGAGCCTCCCGCCCACCAGCTCTCCCATCTTGTCCTTCAGTTCCACGACGATCCGCTCGGCGATTTTCTTTCCGATCCCCGCCACCTTTTGCAACAGTTGCGGATCGCCGTGCGCAATGGTGCGCTTCAGATCCTCCAGCTTTGCGACCGACAAAGCGCCCATGGCCGACCGCGGGCCGACCCCGGAGATGGATAAGAGCAGTTCGAAAAAACGAAGCTCTTCGGCGGTGGGGAATCCGTACAACTCAATCGTATCATTGCGCGTATCAAGCTTCGTGTGGCAGTATAGCTCGACTTCCTTTCCCTCCTTCATTCCCTCCAGCACAAAAATAGGCACGGCAACGCGATACCCTATCGTGCCCGCAACGACGAGCACTGAACGTTCATTAAACGATTTTATCGCACCTTTAATATAAGAAATCATGGCACCATTGTACCACTAGTCTGTCTCCTAAATCCATTCTATAATGAATCGTTGCCATGCGTATGTCCTTCGCCCTCACATCCCCCTTCAAACCCACCGGCGACCAGCCGCAAGCCATCGAGAAACTCGTGGCCGGTATTCGCGCGGGCGCGCGGCACCAAACTTTGCTCGGCGTGACCGGATCAGGGAAAACTTTTGTCATGTCAAATGTAATTGCCCAGATAAAAAAGCCAACGTTAATTATATCTCACAATAAAACGCTCGCCGCCCAACTGGCAAGCGAATTCGAAGAATTTTTCCCCGACGCGGCCGTGCATTACTTCGTCTCCTACTACGACTACTACCAGCCGGAGGCTTATGTCCCCTCTTCGGACACCTACATTGAGAAAGAAACGAACATCAATGAGGAGATTGACCGCCTGCGCCATGCCGCGACCCAGGCGCTGCTGACGCGCAAAGACGTCATCCTGGTTGCCTCGGTTTCCTGCATCTACGGACTGGGCTCGCCGGAAGAGTATCAGGCGATAAGTTTAAAGCTTAATGTACGGGCGAACGGCCGTTCGCCCGTACGCACGGATATCCTCCGCTCTCTGGTGCGCATGCAATATGAACGCAATGACATTGACCTCCATCGCGGCACATTCCGCGTGCGGGGCAATAGCATCGACGTATTTCCCGTGTTTTCCCTCGAACAAATCTGGCGGCTTGAGTGTGCGGGAAATGCGTTAGTAAAGATTTCCGAAGTGGACAGCCTGACCGGAAAATCTCTTCGCACGACGGAGGAAATTACGATATTCCCCGCCACGCACTACGTCGCGCCCGCGCACGAGGTGGAAGACATACTCAAACAGATCGAACGGGATCTGGACGGCGCAGTGAACACATTCCTCGCCGCGGGAAAACCCTTGGAAGCGGAGCGCCTGTCCCAGCGCGTGCGTTTTGATCTCGAGATGATCCGCGCGACCGGCTACTGCAACGGCATCGAGAATTACTCCCGCTATTTCGACCGCCGCAAAGCAGGGGAGCCGCCGCATACCCTCATTGATTTCTTTAAGTATTCAGACCCGAACTCCCTCACCTTTATTGACGAGTCCCACATGACGATCCCGCAAATCCGCGGGATGTACGAAGGCGACAAGTCGCGGAAGGACACGCTCGTTTCCTACGGCTTCCGCCTGCCGGCCGCGCGTGACAATCGTCCGCTCACATTCGACGAATTCAATAAACGAATAGGGCAAGTAACCTATGTATCAGCCACTCCTGGTGAATATGAACTGCTTCAATCCAGGTCTCATCCAACACACCCCCGCCCTTCGGGCGACCCCTCTCAAGAGGGGAATTCACAAAAATCCCCTCCCGCGGAGGGGCGCCGTTGCGCCGGGGTGGGTTACGATGGAATCGTCGAACAACTCATCCGCCCCACCGGCCTGCTGGACCCCACCATCGAGATCCAGCCCCTACAGAATCAAATTGACCATCTCCTGGGAGAAATCCAGAAGCGCATCGCCAAAAAACAACGCGTGCTGGTAACCACGCTCACCAAACGGATGGCCGAAGACCTTGCCGAATACCTGGAGGAAATCAACGTGAAGGCGGCGTATATTCACGCCGACGTGGAAACCTTTGAACGCCTGGAACTTCTCCGCGACCTTCGCCTGGGCGTCTATGACGTGCTGGTCGGGATCAATCTATTGCGTGAAGGGCTCGACCTGCCGGAAGTATCATTAGTCGCCATTCTTGACGCGGACAAAGAAGGATTTCTGCGCTCGGACACTGCGTTTATACAAATCATGGGAAGGGCCGCGCGGCATCTGGAAGGCCATGTTATCATGTATGCGGACACGATCACCGGCTCCATGAAGAGGGCGATGGAAGAAGTGAAACGGCGACGGATAACCCAGGAATCGTATAATAAAAAGCACGGCATCACGCCGCAATCCATTCAGAAAGCCATCAGGGAAGGCGTGCTTGCGCACCGCACCGATGTACGGGACGCACATGTGCGTCCCCTACCAACTTTGGAAAGGATCCCGTCCGATGAACTCCCGCATCTTATGAAGGACCTTGAGCGGCAGATGGACCTGGCCGCCAAAAATCTGGAATTCGAAAAAGCAGCCGGCCTGCGGGATCAGATCAAACTCATCAAAGAAAAAATGGAAACAAAAACCCCCCGCCGCGGGGATTCGTTTGCGAAGATTAAACAATTGGCGGGGAAATGACGCGCGTGAGCGTCATCCCGAACTGTCACCCAAGAGCCTCAGTCGAAGGGGCGAGGGATCCCTCCACTCGCTTCGCTCGGTCGGGATGACGATTGAAAATAAAAAAGGCAGCGAAACGGAACAGAAAATCCGTACTTGCTTTCGCCGCCCTTGCGATCTTTCACGACTGCCACCAGTCGCGAGCGATCGCATCCATCACCTCCCTCACCTTGAACGAGGTCCATGAGCCTCCTTCTGTGGGAAGAGGGATGGTAGTGTGTTGCCTGGAGTTTGCCAGTATCAATACCTTGAACTGGCCATCCCTCAACACAACCCAATGATCTCCCACTTTTACTTTCTTCAATTTTCTCACCTCCTTTCTATTTTTTTGAGAAAATTTTTCTCTTAACCGTACTCTCTCTCTCTCTCTGAATTTGGCAAGCCCCGCAATTGCATATTTACGGAGAAAATGATATTTTCTATTTGTATGAATGCCGCCCTCCCCAACGAGCCAAAAGTGCTGGATCTCCTCCGCAACAACCGCGTGTCGTTTGCGGCATTGTTTGGCTCGCGCGCCAAAGGCGAATATGCCGCGGAAAGCGACTTTGATTTGCTCATAGAATTCGAGCCTGATGCCAGCGCGTCGTTCTTCCGCATGGCAGGGATGCAACGCGACCTTGAACATCTCCTGCACAAACCCGTTGATCTCGTGACCACGGGAGGGCTGCATCCTCTCATGAAGCAGCGCGTCATGGATTCGCTCAAAGTGCTCTATGATCAGCGAAAGGGATAAAACATACTTGACCCACATGCGGCAGGCGGTAGCCGATATCGAACGCTACATGCGCGAGGTCACAAAAGAGAAATTCGAGAAAGACGACATGCGCCGCAACGCGGTGGTACGACTCCTGGAAGTGATCGGCGAAGCCGCGCGGAATGTGAGCGATGAATGCAAAAAGAATTACCCGGACATCGCGTGGAAAGACTCGACCGCCATGCGTAATTTTCTCATCCATCAGTATTTTCATCTTGACGTCAAGAGCGTGTGGGATACCGTACGAGATGATCTTCCCCTCTTGAAGCGGGAAATCGATAAAGCGCTTGATGGGTAATGACAAAGAACGCGAGCCGCCTCGCGTTTTAAGTTTTGAAAACAAAAAACCCCGCCGCGGGGATTCGTTTGCGAAGATTAAACAATTGGCGGGGAAATGACGCGCGTGAGCGTCATCCCGAACCCAAGTCGAAGGGGCGAGGGATCCCTCCACTCGCTTCGCTCGGTCGGGATGACGATTGAAAATAAAAAAGGCAGCGAAACGGAACAGAAAATCCGTACTTGCTTTCGCCGCCCTTGCGATCTTTCACGACTGCCACCAGTCGCGAAGAATCGCTTCCACCACATCATCCACGACGACTGGCACACTTGCCAGTCCGCCTTCTTCGGACAACCAGCATTGATGCTGGCGTCTCCGAAAAAGTTCCACCAACGCCTCAAACTGAGATTTTTTCAGCTCAAGACGTTTCTGCTTCAACACAACAACCTTCGTCTTCAATCTCTCTCACCTCCTTTCAAGGTTTTTAGTTAAATTTTTCCCTTGAGCGTACTCTCTCTCTCTCTGAATTTAGCAAGTGCCTATGTTTTGTGTCCCGCATATTGCGCCAGTTATGGGCAAGTGTTACAGTAATCGCGTATGAGCGTGGAAGAAATCAAACAATCCATCGCCCCCATACTCGAGCGGAACGATGTCTCGTTTGCCGGCGTATTCGGATCGTCTGCACGGGGGGAAAACCAGCCTGATAGCGATCTTGATCTCCTCGTTCGGTTCGACACACCGAAAGGTCTTTTTGCGCTGGCAGGATTACAGCGTGAGCTCGCAGAGAGACTGCGTCGCGACGTAGATCTGGTCACCGAAGGGGCTCTCCATCCTCTCATGAAGCCAAAGGTTATGCGTGATCTCAAAGTGATATATGGAGAATGACGAGCTCTACCGCGCCCATATCATTGAAGCTATTGAGCGCATCGAGCGCTTTACGGTAGGAATGGACTATGAACATTTCCGTGATGATGACAAAACAATCGCCGCGGTGGTGCGCCAATTTGAAATCATCGGAGAAGCGGTAAAATCGCTGTCGATTGAATTTACACGGCGTTATCCCTCTATTCCCTGGCAGAGCATTGCCGGCATGCGAGACAAACTCATCCATCAGTACTTCGGAGTAGACGTGCGAGAAGTGTGGCATTCTGCGACCGTAGACATCCCCAAACTCAAGAAAACACTCACAGGAGAATAACTGAAAATCACAGCGCGAGCGATCCTCGCGTTTTTACTATGCCCGAATCAGGATTCTTACTTATACATAAGCCCTCCGGCCCCACGTCGCATGACATCGTGGACGCGGTGCGGCGCGTAACCGGCGAGAGAACGGTCGGCCATGCCGGCACGCTCGACCCTTTTGCAGAAGGACTGTTAATCGTGGGCGTCGGGCGCGAGGCGACCAAACGACTGGATCAATTTAAGAATTTGCCCAAAACCTATATCGCCACATTGAAATTTGGTGCGACTTCTGACACCGATGACCGTACCGGACGAATTATGAATAATGAATTAGGAATTAGGGAGGTGAGCGGAAAACAAGTCAACGATGTTATTAAAAATTTTATTGGGGAAATCGAACAAGTCCCGCCGATGTACAGCGCCAAAAAAATCGGCGGAAAGAAACTCTACGAACTCGCGCGAAAAGGACAAACAATAGAACGTAAACCTGCAAAGATGGCAATCTATTCAACCAAACTGCTCGACATCCAAGAAACTGAAAAACTGACACACCGACAAACTGTCAAACTGGAAGTCACCTGCTCCGCCGGCACCTACATCCGCGCGCTGGCGCGCGACATTGGGGAGAAACTCGGCTGCGGCGCGTATTTGGAAGGGCTTACGAGAACGGCGATCGGGCCGTTTGCGCTGAAAGACGCAATCTCGTTGGATAAGCTCAATGCAACCAATTGGCAAAACCATATCCTCACCACTTCAAATAATGAATTAGGAGTAATGAATAAGGGGTCGTCTGCTCATAATTCGAAATTCATAATTCATTATTCCCCACCAAAACCCTTGCGGGTTTTGGTCTTCGGCACGTTCGACCACCTCCACCCGGGCCATCTTGATTTCTTCCGACAAGCAAAGGCAATAGGTGACCGCTTAATCGTGGGGGTGGGATGCGACAACGTCGTTGCCGCAATCAAGGGGAAACCGCCGCGGCAACATGAACAGGTACGGCTCGCAGCCGTATGCGCATGCGGCCTTGCCGATGAAGCGCTGCTGCTTCCGAGAAATCCAGACGAACGATTTGATTGGATAAAAAAACAAGCCCCGGACGTTATCGCCCTGGGCTATGATCAGACTGCCTTTACGGAAACCCTGGGAAAAGAATTACAAGAGCACGCCATCGCCTGCCGCGTGCTGCGCCTGCAGCCCCATCGTCCGGACATCTACAAAAGCTCTAAAAAGAGCTAAACCCTTGCGAAGTTGCCGCGTCTTTGCTACGCTACTCACTGCTTTTCGGTAGTTTAGAATTTCTCAAAGATATGCCTCATTCATTATCCGCTGCGAAACGCCTTCGCCAGACCAAAAAGCGAACCTCCCGTAACCGCATGTGGAAAGGGAGGGTGAAAGAATTAGTGAAAGAATCGAAGAAGCTTATCGCGCTCAAAGACGCGAAATCCCCCGACACAGTCAAAAAGGCGCTCGCCACCGTGGATCGCGCCGTTGCCAAAGGTGTGCTCCATCGCAACACCGGCGCGCGGCTGAAATCGCGCCTCATGAAAAGACTGAACTCGATAAATAAAAGCTGATTAACGCGGTAGACTCGGCGGGAGAGTCGCGGATAAATTGTCGAGATTAACAACGAACAGTTCCAACGGCAGGTACGGGTCATCCCCCTGCCGTTTCAGTTTGAGATCCAGTTCAAGCAGGCGGCCATAGGCCTCCCGCAAATCCTCCCAGCTGAATCTCTGCGCCGCCGGCGCGGTCTTTTTCACGACAAACGGATGCAGGCCGAGCTCTTCCGCGGCGCGCGCGACACCGTCCCGCGCACCATCCTCAAAATAGCTTTTGACCAGCGCCACGGTGCGAAACAGCCGAATGAGCATTCCGTGCACCATCAGCGGCTCCACGCCCGCCGCGGCCAGCGCATGCAATTCGGTGAGCGACGCAGGGAGACTGCGCGAGGCTACCGCGTCCGTGAAAGAAAATCCGGTCGGCTCTGCTTCGGCCTCATCTATTTCAATCACGTCATGCGCTTCGATCCTGCCTCCTGTGCGAAGCGCCGCCAGTTTGCGCAGCTCCCGGTCCAGTCGCCAGACATCGCCGTGCGCAAAGGCCGCAAGCCTATCAACGGCGGCGGGCGCGACGGCAGTCTCCTGCTCCTTGGTCCGCGCATACACCCACTGTTTCAGTCCCGCATCGTCCAAACGCGGAAATGCAAACACGTATTCTTGCGCCTGCAGCAGGCTGCGGAGCGCGTCCGCGGTGGCGCGCGCCTTCGCCGGTGCGCTCTTCGTGCGCAGCTTTCTTTTCGGCGCGCGCGGAGACACTGCCCTCTGCCCGTCTCCTTCTTCCCAAAATACGATGACATTGCTCTCCTTCCCCGCAAGAACGGGTTGCGCGGACAAAAATGCAGCCACGGCATCTCCTGTCTCTTTCTTCCCGCGCGCCAATAACCGCTCGATGACGATCATGCGCTTGGGCGCCAAAAACCCCGGGGAAAGCGCCTCGTGCCGGAATCGCTCCCACGTGAGCTCTCCGCCGTCCAGCCGCACCACGTTGAATCCCTGCGGATCCCTCTTTTTCTTAAACTCAAGTATCAGCTCATGGAGTTTCTCCCGGCTGCGAAAAGTGTCTTCACCGTGGATAAATATTAACATATCAGATGATGAATAATGAATGAGGAATCATGGACCAACTCTTCAACCATAATTCGTCATTCGTAGTTCCTCATTCGATCACACGCGCGCGAGTGCCATCTCCACATCCTCGAGCGACTTCGTCTGCACCAACATGTGACGAAGCTCGCTTGCATTATATATTCCTTTCACATACCAGGCGAGGTGTTTCCGCATTTCGAGAAGCCCATGCGCCCCTCCCTCGGCAAATGCGAGACGCGCGTGATCGCGCATGGCCTGCTTTTTCTCGTCCCACGACAGCTCGCGGAAGGAACCAGTCGCAAGGTATTCCTTGGTCTGGGAGAATATCCACGGCCTTCCGTGCGCGCCTCGTCCGATACCCACGCCATCCGCGCCGGTCTCGGCAAACATCTCCTGCGCGGCCTCGGGCGCATAGACGCCCCCGTTCGCGATAAGGATGCCGCCAAATCTTTCACGCACCTTGCGTATCATTCCTACGTCCGGCGCGCCGTCAAACGGCTTTTCGTACGTGCGTCCGTGAATCATGAGGGCGGCGACCGGCAAGTCCCGAATCCGCTCAACCAAATCAAGGGCGGTCACTTTCCCTTCTAAGCGAGAACTGCTCGCTGAAAAACCCTCCGCAGGCGGGGCGAGCACGTTCCCCGCCATAGCGGGGTCGCCCTGCCGAGGCTGAAGCGCATGCCGCTGCGCAGGAAGCGGGGACGCGCGTGTTTCACGCGCGCAGTCCGAGCGGCCATTGATGCTTGAGCGAATTTTAATGGAAACGGGGAGCGTGGTCGCCTCGCATGCCGCCTTCACCAGCGCATAACAAAGATCAAGGTCGCGCATCAGCACTACGCCTCCGCCGTGCGTCACCACTTTGTAGGCAGGGCATCCGAAATTGATATCAATGCCGTCAAACCCCATGGCCTCCAGCACGCGCGCGGCGCCCGCAAACATCGCCGGGTCATTGCCGAATATCTGGCACACCACCGGCCGCTCCGACGCGTGAAACGAAATCATGCGCCGGGTCGCCGCATTGCCGTGCACCAGCGCGTTGGCGGAGGCAAATTCGGTATAGATGACGTCCGCGCCGAACCGCTTGCACATGGTGCGAAACGCCAGATCAGTCACCCCCGCCATGGGGGCGAGTGCCAGAAACGGCGTGGGAAGATGCTGCCAAAAATTCTCCATGGGAAAAGCGGCCAACCCTCACCAGATAATCCGCAGGGTGACGCCGCACACGGGAACAGCCCATTGCGCGTGGGAGAAGAGAGCGCGCAAACGCCTGCTCGGTATGCGTCCCGCCCATCGCTCGCACACCTGATCAAAAAATGATTTATCCTTGCCTAACCCTCCGAGCTTGCGCTGCAGGATGCTTAACGAACATCCTTGAAATACTCTCAAATGTATCTGGTGCGCCGCCGTCACCGCCAGCACCCACAACGGAGAGGCCATAAAACTGAACACCAGCCACGCGATGACCACGGACAGATGAAGCCAAAACAGGAATTCATTAATAGTTTTATGCCACATACAAAACTAATTTCGGGGAGCCGGGAATCGAACCCGGTCTACCTGCTCCCAAAGCAGGCGTACTACCGGTATACTACTCCCCGTCAAAATGGCGCGGGGCAAGCAGCGCTCATGCTACCATTACACTATAGCCCGCATAGAAAATCAAACGATTACAGCCCCAGCTCTTTCAGCAGTCTCTGGACGAGAGGGAGCGTGACGCCATGCGCGCGCGCCACTCGCAGCAACTCCCGCTTCTGGCGCGCGTAAATTTTCTTGAGCCACTGGGCTTGCGCGCGCCGCAGGGTGGCTGCGGACGATTGCCGTATCTCATAGAGAAATGCGGCCATGTCGGCGATTTTGAGGTCCGGCAGAAGGCGCGCGGGCGTCGCAATGCCGAAGGAACGGAGAAAAGAGCCCTGTATCGCTCCGACCGCCTGCTTGATTTCTTTCGTTTTAAAGAAAGGAAGAATATCACCGGTGACCGATTCATGCAAATCGTGCAGGAGCGCCAGCGTCACGAGCTCATTGCGCGCCGCGGGGCTCATCTTTTTTATTCCCGCCCACTTGAGCGCGATAAACGCCGTGCAGACAGAATGCCTGCCCACGTCCCAGTCCCCGAATCCCGACACGCTGAAGGCCCGCGGGATGCGGAAAAGATTCATCATGAGATCAAGATTCGGCCTCCGCATCACCTCTTTGAGCACCCCTTGGGGAGTATAGATGGTGCCAAATTTAACTTTCATACTTGCCATGCGATGCGATGCGCTTAGTTTATCCTTAATAAATACCGTGGGCGTCAACGCCGACCCCCTCACGCCCGCCCCCATGACTGGCATACTCATATCTACCCGAAATCTATTCGCTATTGTTCCCTTTTTATACCAACCCCTCATTAGTAACGATCGTTATATATGGGGGGTAGGTTCAAAATACCTTCTCCGCGATCACGCACTTCACGCGATCTTCCAATTCACAATTAGCGATAACTCGTCCGGCAAATTCAAACGCCTCCGCATCATAAGTGAGAAAGACGCTCTTCTGTAGTTGAGTGTATTTTAACGCGTACAGCACCCTCCTCAATGTATCGCGAAATCCCCGATATTTTTCCGGAATATCGAAAATAATGATGTACCCGCGTCCTTTCTTGTGCATCTTTTTTTCTTTCCGTATGTGTTGCGCGTAGTATAAAGCGTATTTTACCCATCCTTTCGGCGTGAGCCGATAGGAACCACGCTTCCCTTTTATGAGAGTCACGAGATCGGCACGCATGAGATTTTCGAACGCTTTCATGACTTGCGTACGCTCCCGTCTTGCCTTTTCGCGCTGACAATGGTTCCAACGTTTTGTCTTGCGTAAATCATTGAACCCGAACAACTCCATCGCCGCACCGGACGTCATAGAAAACATGGGCTCGAGTTCGGTGAGCTTTGCCAATACTTTTTCTGTAAAAGGTTCTTTGACGCGCAGGCTCATATGTCTCCACGGTAGCAAAAATTATTTATTCAATCAACCCCTCATTAGTAACGATCGTTACTTATGGGGAGTCGGTAGTAAATAACTTTTCGCTCACGAGCTACTTTCTTCTTAAGAGCCCTCTATTGTCCAAGCTCGCTCGTTTGGATGGCTTTAATGTAGATTACGTCCTGATTTGTCCCTTCCCCTCCGCGATCCATTTATAGGTGGTGAGCTCGCGGGCGCCCACCGGGCCTCGTGCGTGGAGTTTCCCCGTGTTGATGCCCATTTCCGCGCCCAGGCCGAAAACCCCGCCGTCGTGCAGGCGGATAGAGCAGTTCACGAAAATCGCAGCGGCATCCACCTTG
>Ga0155897_106_pt3 | contig 39687 bp, 28 predicted proteins | sample RifCSPlowO2_01_FD_107551 | JGI IMG/M metagenome (GOLD analysis project Ga0155897, IMG submission 107551) | Candidatus Uhrbacteria bacterium RIFCSPLOWO2_01_FULL_55_36
GGGCGTATTGTCTACCGTGGTCGCACCCTCGGCGCCAGGGGTTTGCGAGAGGGAGGAAGGGGTGGAAGGGGATTGGTTGGAGGGGGGTCGGGCTTCTTCCGATCCGTATGCATTGAAACTGTCTCGCATGGAGTTGTATGAAGCTCTCAACCATCCTTGCGGCCGGTTGGTGGCGGAGATGCGTACTTCATCCACAGAGCCGGGCCATCGCTCATTGAAATCATCGTTACACATCATCCAATTTTTTGTGATGTCGACGTTCGGGCTTCCACGGTCATCATCTTTGCTTAAGGTCGCCATGTCCATGTACAGTGTTGCATTACTGCTTGCAATCGGCATGGCCACATAATGCCATGCATTATCGAAGTAGTCACCGTCACGCCAGTATTCATTATTGTCGTTATCGTTGCGGTAATACACTTGAAACTCCTGGCCTGGCGAAGAGCATCCGTTGAAGCGGCACTGGCCGAACGAGATGGATTCGTAATTGCCCGCGCTTTCTCCTTTCGCGAGAATGGAGCCCAGGTCGTCGGCGCCGGTTGATCTGAACCAGAACTCGACCGTGAACGGGCCGGTGCGCGGCCGCAGGTCGGAGCTGTCTCCGACGGTCAGATAGCTGCTCCCGTTGCAGGAACGCGCGCCGCCGGCGACGCCGGTTGTCGCGCTTGTGCCGTTGTCGGTCGCGTCGTGGTTGAACGAGGTTGAATCTTGCGTGTCAGCCGTAAAATGCAGCACCATGGCGTAACTGCTGTCCCATGCGCCGGCCGGGTTCGCGCCGCTCGGGGCGCTCGGGTTCCCGTAATACATCCAAATGAAATCGGAATTATCATTGCTGATTTGCGGCACTTTGACCCACACGAACGAATCACCCGATTCGTTCCATTGCTCGATTTCATACGAAAGGGCCGTCGCGCCGTCAGCATCGATGAAGCGCAAATCTTGGCCTTGATTCTGCACTTGATTGTAGTTGATGCGTCCGCTGTTGAGTTTGACGAGAACGGTCGCGTTGGCGAGCGCGCCGTTGCCGGAGTTTTGGAAGGTGATTTGCCGGCGGAAGCCCCAACTGGCGCCTCCGCTCCACCATCCTGCCTGCGCTTGAGCGGCGGGAGGGGGAGAGAATAGGCTGCGCAGGCTCTGCCAGAGACTGCCGAGCGCGCTGCCGGCGCGCGCGCGCATGCGGCGGGGTGCCGTTTTCACGAGTGTTTCGGAAGCCGTTCCGGCGGCAGCGAGCGGAGTCGCGCCTTCAATGGCCGAGGTCTGCTGGGTTGTGAAGTTGTGCAGGGGATGTTGTAGGCTGGACGCCGCCGATCCGTCGCCGAAGTCCCAGTCCCATCCCGTAACCGTGCCGCCGTCGGCGTCATCGTCCGAGAGATCCTCAAATTGCACCGTGTCGGCGGCAAGCGTGCAGAAATCAAAATCGGCGGTGGGCGGGGTGCCGCCGCCGGAGCGGTTGACGGTCAGAGAGAAGGAGTCTGATTGCGGAGAAAGATTTGCGGGCGTGGTGTCGTCTCGCGCGATAACGTAATAGACATAGTTGCCGTCTGCGATATTGTTCTCGTTGTAATTTGCGGCAGAGGGCGATCCTACATTATTGATCGGGCCGCCGTTGAACTGGCGCCAGACGTCGTACTGGCTGATGGCGACCGGCACCGAGGAGAGCGAGTGAGGATTGGACGCGGTCCAGGTGAGGATGAAGGTGCCGTCGGACGACCAGGAAGGACTGGATTCGTCGGACGTGATGGGCCCGGGTTTCGAAGGGAGCTGGATGTCCGCGACCGCCGGATCAGATTGGAGCGAACAAAGGGACGCGTCGCAGGCCACGACGTAGACCGAATAAACGTTGGCGGCGCTCCAGAGGTGAGCGCTGTTCACTTGCGTGCCGGATGCAACCGTGCCGGAAGAAGGCACGCGCGTCTGCGTGGTATCGCCCCAGTTAAAAGTATAATACAGCGCGTTGCCTTCCGGGTCAGCGGCCTGCGCCTGAAAGGAGTAGGTGCGGTTTCGTGCGCCGGTGAACGCATCGGCGGCATGCGCGACCAGCAAGAGGGCGGTGCACGAGAGGACGAAGAGGGTCAGTGTGGGTGCGCGGGTCATGGCGTAACAATTTTTTCAATTCTCAAAGCAGAAAAGGTTGACGAAGCGGTGATGTCGCGGAAGCTGATAACATAGAGATCATTGCCGGTCGAGAGGTCGCTGAAGCGCAACGGGGTGCGGATGACCTTCTCTTGATCTGCGCCCGGGAACCGCGGAATGGAAATGAGAACAAACGTCGTGGCGGGCTTCACGAGCGCCTGCACGCGCTCTCCTGGCGTAGCATACTGGTCGGTGGTTTCCACGACGATGCGGTTGCCTGCGATTTCCCGTATTATACCACGCCTGCCGCGTAGTTCGGAAGGCGGGGGGGTAGCGTCGGGGAGCGGCGCGCGCGCGGAGGGGGGAGGCGAAGGGGCGGGATCGGGTGACGCAGAGAGAGGAGCGGACGGCGCACGAAAGGCGAGCCAAATGAGCGCGCCCGCGGCGGCAAGCAGTAGTATGATGCCTGTAGAGACAATAGTGAAGGAGAGGCGTATACGTTTCACAGTTTCCGCACAATGGGGTTGGTCGGATAAACAAGAGAGGGCAGCAGAGGAGCGGGAGGTTTCAGGGGACAGGTGTTATCCACATCTCAATAGGACAGGAGTGGGGTATGATAAAGGGGTATGACACGGTCTTCGCCACCCATGCGCGTTTCTCTCCCGTACTCAATCGCGATTGTCGCGGTTGCCGCGCTCGTCACCTGGTTGCTGGTGGCGATGTACGCATCCCGGGTGAGCGAGGAGGCGGATCGCCCGTTTGCATCCGTTGATCTGGAACGGAAGAATGGCGCTGCGTCCGCGACTTCCCTTATCGGCACGGTGACGTCGGTATCCGAGGCGTCCCTCACCATGACCGCCGCGCCTGCCCAAAATCCGCACCTCTCCCGCGAGACCGCCATTACCGTGCGCCTCTCTCCCCAGACGCAGTTCAGTCGCGTGTCCGTACCCTCATCCGCGCCTGCAGAGGCAGCAGACGATCTCGCGTCGCTGTATCGCTTTGCCGCCGCGACCAAGGACGATCTCGCGCTGGGCATCAGGGTGAATGTGCGCACCGGCGCGAAAGTGGCCGGGAAGACGGACGTGGCAGCGGCGAGCATCGAGATACTTACTCAACGTTAGGGGCGCTCATGACGATTGGCGATGCCGCGTTTTCCGAAAATTCCGCATGCCATGCACATTGGGAAGCGGTTTTTTGTTTTTAGTAGATAATGTAGTTCGGCCGGAAGACCTCGATTCTTCTCTCGGCCCCGCGGTAACGCCCCACGCCCGTGATCACCACGCCGATCGGCAGGTCGCCGCCGTTCGGCCGGATGGTATAGGACGCATTCGCCGCATTCGACGACGCGCTTCCTATTTTTATTTTCGTACCCGCGGCGGCGCCAGGATTGTTGACGGTGATCTGGTTGTTGCCTCCCGTGCCCGCATAGGCGGTCTCGTTCTGCGCTCCTGCGCTGTATACGATGGACTCGGTGGCGCGGCCGTTGGGGAAATCGATGCGGACGGTGCCAGGATAGGAGGCGCCGCTGTCGGCGAGGTCAATGGCGAAATCCAGATAGAGCCTCTGGCCGGGCGCGAGGGTTACGGTGAGCTGGTTGGCGCTGGAGATGGGGTCATTGGCCTGCGGCACGGAAAGCCTGGTGTCGTCTTTCGGCGCGCGCGTTTCCACGGCCGCGCTCGTGGTATAAGTGGCGGCGGCATTGCCCGGGAGCGGCGTCGCGCCGGCATTCAGCGCTCCCAATGTCGCACCTTGTTTTTCAAACGCAAGAAGCGCTCGTTCCACCGCGGTTTCCGCGGCGAAGTACGCGATCTCGGATTCGCCGATGGAGCGCGACGAGCGGCTCACGGTGATGACCAGGTCGGCGGCGGCTCCTGCCACAAGCACCAATCCGCCCATGAGGGACATGGTCATGAGCAGGGTAATGCCCTTGCGGGAATGACCAATTTCCAATTTCCAATTTCCAAATAATTTCCAATGACTCAATTTCCAAAAATTTTGGCACTTGGCACTTGGCATTATTTCGAATTTCGAATTTCGAATTTCGAATTTCATATAATTGAGACTGTAGAAGAACTCAAATGAAGGTAGCTATTTTTCGATCTTCGGAAATTTTAAGCCCTTATTACACGATTTAAACGACTCGTTTTCCTGAAAAAGCACTCTCAGAAGTATTGTTCTACAGTCTCATAATTAGAATCCTACCGAGCGTTGCGGCACGGTTTGCTGCACGAGAAGGTCTGCGGACTGGCCGCCGGCAGTCGAGGAAAAGCGCATGACGATGGTTGCGCGCGGCTGGCTGGTCGGCGCGCACCCTCCGCACGGAAAGGGAGTCGTGGCCGGGGTGATGAAATACTGCAGGTCGGTGACCGACATGGCGCTGCCGGAAATCTGGCGCGGCGGATCGCTGTTGACGGACACCATCACGGCATCGGCATCCGCATCGTAGGTGAAGTCGAATGTATTATTCTCCGCGTCTTTCAGAATGAGCTCGGTGGCGGGAGAGGGAATAGCGCCGCCCGGATAGGCCGCATAGTCAATGTCGGACGTGCGCACCATTTTTCCCAAGAATTCCATCACAAACTGCGCTTCCTGCTGAACCCGCGAGATCGCGAGCGCTTTGCGCTGGGCGCGGACGGTCGAGGTGTAGATGCCCAAGGAGACGGTGGTGAAGATGAGAAAGATGGACATGGCAACGAGCATCTCCGCCAGGGTAAATCCGCGTCGCGGGCGCGGAATTTCCAATTTCCAATTTTCAATTTTCAATAAAATCCCAAATCCCAATTTTTCGGACATTGGATAGCGGACATTTTTTTGATATTTGAAATTTGACATTGGGATTTATTCTTATTTCCAGTTCGTCAATACGGTCGTCAATTGATACGTATGCGCCCTGCCATGTTCGGTCCATCGCATGGTGGAGATAATTTCCTTTTCATCCGCGGAGAGCGTACGGATTTCCACCAGACGCGAGAACGGCGTTGCCGTGCCCGGCGTCGCGAGATACTGGTTATTGTTGAGATACAGCGTGCAGTTGGCGCAGGCGTGGATGTCGCTGCCGCCGCTGAAGGTCGCGGCGGCGGACAGCGCGGTGGAGGTGCGGTCTATGATCCAGGAAGTGTCGCCGCCCGGGAGCGCATCAAAGCCGTTCACGTCGCGGATGGCGCGCACGATCTCCAGCCCCTCGCGCGCGAGATTGACGACTACGATGAGGCTTTCGGTTTGTTTGGAATACGACACCGTGGCCGTGACCAGCGTGAGAGATGCGCCGATGCCGAGCATGAGAATGCCCAAACTTACTATGGTCTCCACGAGCGTGAATCCTCGTTGCAGGTTTCGAATTTCGTATTTTGGATTGTTGACGCGCATATTACTGTATACTAATTTGCCCGGACACGCCGTCTACGCTGATCGTTTTGGTATAGGCGGCGTCAGCGCGGTGCGTGAGGGTGACGGCGCCGTTCGCGCCCGCATTCCCGTTGACGTACGGCGCGGCGGTGGGGAACGTGAAGACGATGCTCAAAGGACTTGCCGGATCGACGCTCGTGACGTTGACCTGCGCGTTCAGCGTTTCGGTCTTTACGATCAGGTCGCATCCGCTGTCATAGACGTGGGTGGCGGGGTTGCAGGTATCGCCGAAGACCGTATAGGCGCAGGCGCCGGTCGTGCACGGCGCGTTCACCGCGAATCCGTATCCGCCGTCCGGCCGCACGCCCTCAATCAGCTCGCCCGTAAGCGCCCAGAGCTGCATCTGCCGGAGCGAGGTCGCGATGCCGTCGGTGTCCGATTCGACGGCAAGCCCTTGCTGGAAGCCATGGAAATTTGCCGTATAGATGAGCGTCATCATGGTCATAATGCCGATCACGATGAGCATTTCCATGAGGGTGAAACCCTCCTTAAGGAAAACTCTAAATTCTAAATCCGAAATTTTAAACAAATTCAAAATTTCAAATCTGAATGACCAAAACGGTTTTAAATTTTGGGTTTTCTGGGTTTGATATTGTTTCGGGTTTCGTGCTTCGAATTTAGGATTTCTCATGTTACATGAGAATGAGATTGAAGTACCAGTCCAGAATTTTATTCCCCCAGAAGAACGTGATGATGCCCGCGACGGACAGGAACGTGCCGAAGGCGATGCGCGATCCCCACTGTTTTTTATTGCATGCCAGGAGCGGAAGGGCGACGACAAGACCGAGCACATAGGCGAGCGCGAGTGCGACGAATACATTCGGAAACCCCAGGACAATGCCAAGAAAACCTCCGAGGACAATATCCCCCGCGCCGATCCAGATTCCTTTTGAAATGAGGTACTGCAGTCCGAAAAAGCTTGCTCCCAGTATACCACCGAGCAGGGTCGTCGGCAACGGATTTCCGCTGAACACGCCAAGGAGAAAGGCAAGGACACCGGCGGCAAAAAGAACGGCGTCATAGATGAGTTGAGAAGTGAGGTCGGTGGCAAACGTAACCAGGAGCGCGCTTATCACTATCCAATCGCGCAGTACGGCGAGTATGGAGGACAGGGTGAGGGGCTCGAGTTCGGGCAGGCGCAAGGAGACGGAGAGCGCGAAGAGCAGTGCGGTCGCGAGCTCGACCAGCGGATACTGCCAGGAGATTACGGTCTTGCAGGTGCGGCATTTGCGTGTGAGCACGACAAACGACAGCACGGGCACGAGCTCAAACCATGCCAGGGTGCGCCGGCAATGCGGGCAGCGTGAACGGCCATGCAGTGTCTCCTCCCGCGGCAGGCGGCAGATGACCACATTGAGAAAGCTGCCGATGATAAGGCCAAAGATAAATGAGAGGATAATAGATTGCCACATATAGAAAAAATAGTAACTACTCAGCACGCTGAAAAGACCAATGTTTAAGCCACGAAATTTCAAGCATAATTGATGTTAAAATTTGGAAATTGGCTTAAATAAGCGATTTTCATTCAAAACAACCTGAGTAGTTACAAAAAAATATATAGTGTCAAAGCTCAAAGTTCAAAGTTTGACATTAGGTTTTTGTCATTCCTTTGAACTTTTGGTTTTGTCATTTGAACTTTCCGCGCCGAGCCATCGCGCGCGGTACGCCATATAGTCATACGCGTTAGCGGAGAGCGGCGTCTGATCGAGATTGAACGCGTCGATGAGCGACGCTTCCGAGGCCTTGAAATGTCCTTGTTCAAGATACCATGCGGCACGCGCATAGGATATGTCCGAGAGAAAGTCTTGACCGTAGGCGGTCGCGGGGTAGTGCGGATCGTCCGTATTTCTCAATGCGAGGGACGCGGGGGGAAGAGCGGATGCGCGCGCGGTGTCCGCATTGGGGAAGACGCGGAACGCGAGGCCGTTGCCGCGTCCGATGAGATCGCCGTTGAGCGCATTCGCGCCCACCGCGTAGAGCGTGTAGACCGGGCGCCGCACGTCTTGGGCGAGACTCCAGATGCGGTTCAAAAGCCGCGCGCGGAATTGATGCAGCGGAAGCCGTGAGATTTCTTCGAGGTCAGGCCCTTTCGCGTGATAGAAACGGGAAGAAAGATAACCGGCATCAACGATGGCGATGTCAGGGCGCAGGCCTTCCACGAGCGTGAGGTAGGCGAGAATGAAAATCTGGCTGTCGGCGGCCGGCTGTTCGCTGAAGGGGATGAGCACGGCATCGGGTGCAAGGCTTTCCAGGACGGATACTCCCCAGTCGCGCGCGATCCAAAAATCGCTTTTATCGTTCGCAGAGAAGTTTTGCAGGAGAAGGAAGACCGGCAGCGCCGCAAGCAGCATGGCGCCGGCACACGCATACAGGCGTTTTCGCGCGCGATCGCCCGGAGAAATTTTGTCTCGCACTTGTTTCCATGCCTCTCCTGCTCCTAGCCCCAACCAGAGGAAAGCGATAGTATATGCGGGAATATAGTATACGCGGTAGACCTGTTCTCCTTCGTATTCATAGCCGAGCTTGCGGAGAAAAATAATGGCGAGACTGTTCATGACAAAGACGCCGAAGGAGAGCAGGAAGAGCGCGCGGGCGCGAAACCAGGCCGTCAGAAATCCTATGAAGGCGAGCAGGCTCGCGACTGGCGTGAGTTGGCGCACAAGATCGATGAAGAAAAAGTGCACGTAAATGATTTTTTTAAGCGTCCACAAGTTGCTCCAGAGGCTGGCCGAAAGATCGCCGTAACTCTGACGCGTGAAGTGGCGCCAGAGCCGATTGAGCGTGTCAGGGTGGTCCCAGTTCAGGAGCGGATTTTGGCCGGCGCGGAACAGGATGAAGAGATAGAAGGAAAGGCCGAGTGCGAAGAGGAAGAAGGCGATGCAGTACGCGGGAAAACGAAATTTTCTTGCTGCGGAACTCGGCCAGCCGCTCGGGAACGCCCCTGTGCTCGGCGCCGCGAGCTGGGCAGCCGCATACGCCTTACCGCCTGCGCGCATGGGCGTTCCCTCGCTCTGGAAAAGCTTGTCTCGGACAGCATGCCCCGTAGCGTCGAGCGAAGCGAGACTGCTGCGGGGTCCTCGCGGCGAAAATTGATCATTGTTCGCTTGACGTCTCCTCTTCCACTCGGCCGAGAGGAGGAAGAGAAGGTAGACGGGTGCGAGCAGGAGCATCGTCTGATGATTGTTGATCGAGAGGCCGTAGACGAGCGCAAAAACGTAGAGGGCGGCCGCCTGCCGGTTGCACCAGTAGCGCCACAGCAAGAACAGGGTCAGGACCACGAAGAAGGCGTTCAAGGTATACACTTCTGCGATGACTGCCTGCGACCACCACACGCGCGAGAATCCAAGTGAGAGGGCGATCGACGCGGCGATCGCATATGTCCACTTTGACGCGCGGCGATCCTGCTCGTACGGCGCGCGGCGGATGAAGAGGTGGTGCAGCAGTTCCTGCAGCAAGAGGGACAGCACCCCGACTGCCATGCTCGCGCAGAAGGCAGAGAAGAGGTTGACTCTCCAGGCGATGTCGCCGAAGGGGACGAGGAGCGTGAAGAGTTTCCCCAGCACGACGTAGAGCGGATAGCCGGAAGGGTGCGCGATGCCGAGGGAGGAGACGGCGGTGATAAATTCGCCCGAGTCTTCTAACCCTACCGTGGGGGACAGCGTGAAGAGATAGACGGCAAAGCTCGTGCTGAATGTGAAGAGCGTGCTCACGAATGCAGGGCGTATATTCATGGTATAATCATACCATATGGATGAACGACTGAAATCATATGGCGCCGTGGTGCTGTTGTTTTTTATTTCATTATTCTTCTTCTCCCCGTATCTTGACTTTCAGCACATTCCCTATGCCGGCGATTATAGCGGGAGTGATCTGACCGATCTGAATCTTCCGTTGCGCTCTCTTGCCGCACGCGAGTGGCGTGCAGGGAGGGTGCCCTTGTGGATAGATGAATTGACCGCAGGATTCCCGCTTGTGGCGGAGGGGCAAGCGGGCGTGTTCTACCCCCTCAATTTCGTGCTCTACATGATATTCCCGTTCATCTCCGCGGTGACGGCGAGTTTCATACTCCATTTCTTCCTTGCAAGTCTTTTTTTATTTCTTCTGGCGCGCCGGCTCTCATGTGCGCGGGGAGGGGCGCTGTTTGCATCTCTCGCGTTTGCGTACGGAGGATTTTTTATATTTCGCATTAAGCACATCAATCTCATCAATGCGGCAATATGGCTTCCGCTCGAACTGCTCCTGATCGAGCAGGCGTTTCGCTCGCGCCGCCCCGCCTTCCCGCTTTTAGGTCTTGCGGCCGCATTTTCCGTTCAATTATTTGCCGGCCACCCGCAAATTTTCTACCTTTCACTCGTCTCCTGCGGCGGCTATGCTGCCGCCCGTATACTTTGGACCGCGCGAAAACGTTTGCGTGCGGCGCTCGTCTGGTTGCTCCGCGGGGTGATGGTGGCGCTCTGCATCGGAGGGCTCACCGCGGTGCAAGTGCTGCCGTCGTGGGAACTCGTGCAATCATCAATGCGCGCGCGTCTTGAGGGGAACGCCTTCGCCACCTTCGCTTCCTATCACCCCAAGCAGTTCAGTTTATTTGTGAATCCCTATGGCTATGGCAATCCTGCGGACGCCACCTTTCTTCAAGACAATCGGGAAGGGGGGTTTTGGGAGAATAATGCGTATATTGGCCTGCTCCCCTTACTCTTCGCTTTGATTGCAATGGCGATGCTGGCGAAGAGCCGATGGCAGGTGAAGGTGCTCATGACGGTGCTCGCCCTGGCGTTGCTTTTCGTGTTGGGTAAATATAATCCGTTATTTCCCTATTTCACCAAGGCATTGCCCGGACTTGGCATGTTCCGCTTTCATCAAAGATTTTTACTTACCGCGGCGCTCTCCCTCTCCCTCTTAGCGGGGTTTGGGTTTGATTGGCTAGTGGCCACTGTGGGGCGGGTGACGAAATTGAAGGGATATGGGCGCATCTCGTTTTTTCAGCATGCCGTGCAGCTGATCGCGCTTGCCGTGCTCGTGACTGATTTGTTCTTTGTGGGGACGCGGTATCTCGGCAGCATGCCTTCCACTTATCTTACGCCGCCGCCGACCGTTCCTGTCCTGAATGAGGACCAAGATCGTTTTCGCATCTTAAGCATGCTGCGACAGCTCTCATGGAATACGATCTACCGCACGGTCGGCGGGTGGATGGGCGATGGCGCGGCATTTATCGAAAGCCATCGCGCTGTTCTCCCCCCTGATCTGAATGCAATGTACGGCATCGACGCGGTTGATGATCGCGACTGGACGGAGGGAGGGCTTCCCCGCGCCCCTCTGGTGGCGCTGTGGGGATATTTACAAGGAAGCGTTGCGCGGGATCAAGAAACGAACATACAAACCTTTCCTCCTCATACTCTTATGCTGTGGGGGATGCAGAATGTTAAGTATTTCCTTTCGTTCTTCACGCTCTCTGGCGAGGGGGTGCAGTTGGCGCGTCAGATACCGGTGCCGTACCTTCCTGCCGTAAAGATATATCGCAACGAATATTATCTCCCGCGGGCATATGGCGTAGCGAGGGCAAAGAGCGTGGCGGATGATGCCGGCGCATTTCTGTCCCTGATCGAGCCATCCTTCGATCCGTCCCATGAGGTCATCATCACGGAACAAGGGATTCCCGTGCGCGGCCAAGGGGAGGTCGACGCGTTCTCTCCCGGCGAGGTGGTAATGCAGCAGTGGGAGCATGGGGCCATCTCTCTCCGCGCGCGTTTTAAAAAGCCGGGATATGCCGTGATCAGTCAATCGCATTATCCAGGATGGCAGGCGTGGATTGATGAGCGTCCCGTTGACATCCTCCGCGCGAACTATGCGTTTCAGGCAGTTGCCGTGCCGGAAGGCGAGCATATCATTGCATTAAAATTCCAGCCGCAGTCCTATAAGTGGGGAAGAACCATTACGCTGTCAACGGGCGGGTTGATGCTTATTACTGTCGCGATCGTATGGTTGATGCGCCCCCGATTACAAGGGGAAACATCTGATGAGGATACCGCCGTATGATACTCTTTTTGTCCCTCGGGTATATTTTGCTGATGGGAGGGTACGCGCCTACGCGAGGTCTGTACCAACATGTCTGGCAGATAGTTCTCCTGGTGGCGGGCTGGCTCGTCCTCTTTCTCCCGCTTGTCTCCACGAAACTCCGTGCGGTGGGAAGGCAGTGGGCGCATCATGGCCTCCTGCTTTTACTCGTTGCGGCAGTGAGCATGACACTCTTCGCGTGGGCAGACGGGCCGATGTATCTTGAGTTTGCTCCAGGAATACGCACGCTGGCGGTCTTGCGATGGGGTGCGTTGGTCGTGTTTTGCGCCTATGTGCTGGAAGCGGCGATGTCGGGAGGGGGGAATCTGTTCCCGCATTGGTTTTCTGCTCACCCATGGTGGCGCGGCGTTCTGCACTACCGTTTTATTATACTCATCAGCATCGCCATTCTTCTGCGCGTGCTGGTAATATTCTATGTGCCGTTTCCCCGCATTGATGTATTCTTCATGATGCAAGGAGGCCCTGATGCGCTTATGCGAGGGGAGAATCCTTATGGCGTGGAATATCCAAATCCTTTCGGCCTCAGCGGCCCTATGTTCACGACCGATAACTATGGCTATCCGCCAGGGATGCTTCTCGTGAGCGTCCCGTTGCAGATATTTTTTTACGATGTTCGTTTCGGATATCTTATCGCACAACTCATTGCGGGGTGTCTTGTGTACTTGATTGCCCGTCACGGCGGGCGGGTGTCTGCGGTCTCCGCAGAGCTTTTAGTGATATTATTCTTGTATATTCCCCATTCGCTTTTTGTGACGGAGCAATCGTGGAATGAACCGTACCTTTTCGTGATCTTAGCCTTCATTGTCTATTGTGTCGTGAGGCAGTGGCGCGCACTCATGTATATGGCGGCGGGTTTTTTCTTGAGCATGAAACAGACCGTCGCGCCGCTTTTTCTCGCCTTTGCCCTGCATGCATGGAATGCGCGTTATACAAGAAAGGGCTTCGCGCTCATGATGGGGATTCTTTCCTTGGTCATCATCCCTTTCATTATATGGAATGGAGGCGATCTTCTCCACGATACGATTTTCCATCATGCCGGCTATAAGACTATTCCCCACGCGTTGAGCGTGAGCACGCTCTATTGGCGCATAACCGGACGTGATATGCCGGCCACGGGCACGTTGGTGTTTGCGGTGGGGTTTCTTGTTCTCGCATGGCTGCGGATAAGGAAAGAGGGTTTTGCCCTCTTATGGTATGGAGGCACGCTGTTTTTGTTGGGCGTATTTATCCTTCAGCGGGGGTTCGCGAATTATTATTATTTTATCAGCGCGTCGCTGGTATTATTGTGGGCGCTTCTCCTTTCGCGCGATGAGGAGGAGGCTGTTGCCAAAAGGGAGTTTTCCGAAGAGGCGAAACCAGATTAATTCAGGGAGATAGAGGAGAGGGAAGAGGAGGGCGTTTAAGGGAGCGAGGAACCGGAGGGAGGTCGTGTCCGATTGAGGGTGGGAGGAGAGATGCGATTTAAGCGCACGGAAGATGAGGAAAGGGAGAAAGAGCGCGGTATGGAGGGGTGACGTGGCACTCGTGTGGAGCCCCGCCTGTTGGAAAAGCGCTCTCATCTGGGTGCGCGTATAACGGCGATAGTGACCCATTGCCTCATCGTGGTACGACCAGAGACGGGGATGCGCCGGCACCATGGCGATGCAGGCGCCGTCAGGCGCAAGCACGCGCGCAAATTCTGACACAAGTGCATGGTCGTGAGAAACATGCTCAAGCACATCGAGGCAAATAATGAGGTCAAAGGATTCGGGCGGGAAGGGGAGGGCATCGCCCTGGTACTCTTGTGTGCGGAGGCCATCGGTGCGGCACCACTGCGCGGCGTCTATGGACGTATCAATTCCCTGCGCGTGTGCGTATCCCCACGTGTGCAGATTTTTCAGGGTTTGTCCCGTACCGCAGCCTACATCAAGTATGCGGGCGCGGAGGGGAATGCGGCAGCGTGTCATCGCAATTTTGAGGAATTGCGCTTTCGCGCGAAACCAGAAATGGTCTGCCTCCACGTCGTGCATGTGCTGATATTCTTCTTTATGCATAGGATGAGCGTGAACGGATGCGATAGGCGCCGCGCCGGTCGCGCCGGAAGATCGCGGCAAGCTCGCCGAGCGTGCGGAGGTATGATGCCATGCCGAAGCGCGATTCAGGCCGATTGGTCCAGCGCACCGGCAGCTCTTGAATCGTCAGCCCGTTTCTGCGTGCACACAAGAGCCATTCGATGTCGAATGCCGCCCTGTCGATCGCAGTGTGGGGAAGGAGCGTACGGAACGATCGCGGAAAGAGTTTGAATCCGCACTGCGTGTCGCGGAAGGGCAGGGAAGTGGCCGCACGCACGAGCACGTTTGAGGCACGGCCTGCCCATTCTTTTATGTACCGTTGGTGCCGGAGGATGGCAGCGCCGGAAGAAACGCGCGAGGCGATGAGTACGGTATGCGCGTCTCGTTGGCTCCAGAATGCGGGGAACTCGGCGAGCGGCGTCGAGAGGTCGGCGTCGAAGAAGAGCAGGTAGTCGCCTGCGCTTTGTTGAAACCCTTCCCGCACGGCCGCGCCTTTGCCGCGGTTTTTGGGAAACGTAATGACGCGCACTCGCGCATCCCGCTGCCGCAGCACTTCAAGAATTTTCCCCGTTGCATCAGTCGAGCCGTCATTGACGACGATGAGTTCCCATAAGAGCGGCTGGGACGAAAAAAAACGAAGCGTTTCCTGCACGCTGCGCTCGATGAGAGCTTCCTCGTTGTAGGCGGGAATAATAATGGAGAGGTCCATGAAGTCATTGTAGCACGCATCAGCAGCCTCGCCTGAAAATGTTTTCTGCCTGTGGATAACTTGTTTGCTTTTTTTTGCGTGTACTATAGTGAATACTATATGATGGGTTACAAAGATAATGCAAAAATTTCAGAGGCCGTGGTTGAGGTTGAAGAAGAGGAAAAGGACGTAGAACTATTTACCGAAGAAGCGCAAAAGCAAGAGAAGGGTGCAATAGATGGCTTGTTCATAAAACTTGGAATGAATAAAGCGCTGGCGTGCGGCGCGCTTGGTGTTGCTCTGTTGTCCGGCTGTGAACAATTAGTGCAAAGTTATGCAGAGCATCAAAAAAAGAAAGCAGATGACAAGAGAATAGAAGAAAATGCAAAATCGTTATTGACGCCAGGGATAGTAAGCGAAGCGACGGCAAAAAGCGTCGTTCAATATCTTGAGAAAGAGGGGATAGATTTGAAAGATGAAAGGACTGTTATATCTTCTAAAGAGGAAGGAGTTTTTCCTGGTTCAGAGGAAAGGGTAATTAGGAAATATAAGGATGTCGGCGGTAGTTTAGAACGCGCTCTTCATATTGGACGCATAAACCCTTTTGTAGGCCTGGGCAATGCTACGGAGGTAAATTATAACTATGAAGTAATTTTTCAATATGACGATAAAGGAATGGTCACGGGGATTGAGGGAAAAATACACAATCTTTTAGGGGAGTCAGTAGCAAGTGATTTGATTAAACGCTTGCTTGAGCATATGTTTTTAAACATGAAAATCGAGATCCAAATATCGAAAGACGAACGAGAACAGGGCAGATAAACTCCGTTTAAGACCCGTATGAAGGTTTTATTTATCGCAAAATTTTTGAAGTTTCTGGAGACCGTGGAGGAAAAGACGAAACAGGCGCTGCAGGAGATTTTGGAAGGCATCGGCTCCGGTATCCAGCAACTCCAGCTGCAGCTGATGATCCTGAAGCGCCCGGCGCTGGCGCGGCGGATCGCGGACCTGCAGCAGAGGAAGAAGGATGCGCTCGCGCGCAAGGACGCTTCTCTATGGGAGTCGATCATCCGCGATGAAGTGAAGCTCATCGAGGAGGCGGCGGCGGAGCAGGGTGCGTGAGAGCGGGGGCTGCGTGTGGGATTGTGCGGCCGTTGGTTTGCATTTTCAAGGTTTTTTCGATACGCTACTGATAGTTTTGGTGGCGTTTTATTTTTGTTTTCTTTTCTCGATTCCCATTTTCATGGGAATGACAAAAGGGGGAGAGAATGAGCATGAACTTACTCGAACAAGAATTAAAGGTGCTCGAATGGTGGAGACGGGAGAAGGTGTTTGAGCGGTCAGTCGACAAACCTTCGCCAAAGGGCGACTTTGTGTTTTACGAAGGCCCGCCCACGGCCAATGGCAGACCCGGCATTCATCACGTCATCTCCCGCCAGTTCAAAGACATCATCCCGCGTTTCAAAACCATGCAGGGCTATCGCGTCGTGCGCAAAGGCGGATGGGACACGCACGGGCTTCCCGTGGAGCTCGAAGTAGAGAAGCAGTTGGGCTTGAAAAATAAGAAAGAAGTGGAGGCATACGGTATTGCGGCGTTTAACAAGAAATGCAAAGAGTCGGTATGGAAATACAAGGAGGATTGGGAGCGCTTCACCGAGCGCATCGCATACTGGCTCGATATCAAGAATCCTTACGTCACGTATGAAGGAAGCTATATCGACGGGCTTTGGGCGGTCATCAAGAAATTCTGGGAGCGCGGATTATTGATCGAAGGGCACAAAGTCGTGCCGCATTGCCCGCGGTGCGGGACGGCATTGTCGAGCCATGAATTAGCTCAGGGTTATCAAACCGTTTCTGATAAGTCGGTGTATGTAATGTTTAAATTGAAAAACTCAAAGTTTAAAGTGGAAGGTGATATATATATTTTGTCGTGGACAACGACGCCGTGGACGCTGCCGGGCAACGTCGCGCTGGCGGTGGGGAAGGAGATTGAATATGTGGTTGTTCGAATCAAGAATAAGGAATCAGGAATGACGGAGTATGTGATTGTCGCGAAAGAGCGATTGAGTATTGTGGAAGGCGAATATGAGGCAGTACAAGAAATAAAAGGCGACGACTTAGTTGGTCTAGAATATGAACCACTCTTTGATATTCCTGCGCTTAAATTCCCTACCTCGTACAAAGTGTATGCGGCTGACTTCGTGAGCACTGCGGATGGAACCGGTGTCGTGCATACGGCAGTGATGTACGGTGAGGATGACTATCAGTTGGGCGCGCAAGTAGGATTGCCGAAAGTACATACGGTGGCGGAAGATGGGACATTTGTTGGAATCAGGAATGAGGAATTAGGAATTATGGGAGAGTTGGCAGGGCGGTTTGTGAAGGATCCGGGGACGGAGCGAATGATTATAGAATACCTTGAGGGCAAGGGGCTGGTCTTCAAGAAAGAGTATTACGAGCACGACTATCCGTTCTGCTGGCGCTGCAAAACCCCGCTCCTGTATTACGCCAAGCACAGTTGGTTTGTGGCGATGTCGAAATTGCGGAATGAATTAATTGAAGCCAATAACCAGATCAATTGGGTGCCCGGCTATATCAAGGAAGGGCGTTTCGGCGAGTGGCTGCGGGAGGTCAAGGACTGGGCGTTTTCACGCGAGCGGTATTGGGGAACACCTTTACCAATTTGGACTTGCCAGATTGGTAATAATCAATCACCAAGAGACAATAACCAAATTTCAAATGACAACAGTCATCCCGAGCCTGTCGAGGGATCCCTCCACTCCGGTCGGGATGACAAGGGAGGGTGCGGGAGAATTGAAGTGATCGGCAGCGTCGCGGAATTAGTGCAGAAATCGAAACTCAACAACCGCTATATCTTCATGCGGCACGGCGAGGCGGAGACGAACGTGCGGAGTATCTGCAACGGCGTGCGGGAGTCATCAATTCATTTTCCTCTGACCGAGCGTGGGGAAGAGCAGGCCAGTTCATCAGTTTCTCGGTTGATCAGTTATGGAGCTGACATGATTATTACATCGCCGTTTGTACGAACGAAAGCGACCGCGGATGCCGTCGGCGCGAAGCTGAAATTAGCGATAGAGACTGATGAGCGCCTGCGCGAAATCGCAGTTGGAGAGTATGAAGGTAAAACGGTTGATGAAGCAGAGACGTATTTCTCATCGGTCGGAGAGCGTTTTGTAAAGCAATTTCCAGGGGGCGAGAGTTACGGCGATATACTCGCGCGCATGCAGGAGGCGCTACAAGACTATGAAACGCGGTATCAGGGGAAAACAATTTTAATCGTTTCTCACGGCGATCCTTTGTGGGTGCTTCTATGGACGCTTGCGGGAAGCCCGGGCAAACTCGAAGATTTCCCGTATCCGCAGTTAGCGCAGCCGGTCATGGCGGATCATGGCGTGTTTCTGACTGACGAGCGCGGAGAGCTGGATCTTCATCGTCCGCGGGTGGATCAGATTGAATTACCTTGTTCCTGCGGCGGTGTCATGCGCAGAGTGCCCGAGGTCGCGGACGTGTGGTTTGATTCTGGCGCCATGCCGTTCGTGCAATATGAGGAGAATGTGGAGGCATTGGGTGATACACCCCCCTTTGTGAGTTCCCCCCTTACTAGGGGGGAAGGCACGCATCAAACCCCTCTCCCTAAAAAGGGAGAGGACGGAGGAGAGGGCGTCTCAACACTCAAGCAGTTTCCCGCCGACTATATTGCGGAAGCCATTGATCAGACGCGCGGGTGGTTTTATACGCTCCTTGCGGTGTCGGTAGCGCTCGGCAAAGGCACGCCGTTTAAGAATGTCATCTGCCTGGGGCACATTCTGGACGCGAAGGGCAAGAAAATGTCCAAATCCCTGGGCAATATCGTGGTGCCCTCCGAGATGTTTGAGAAATACGGAGTGGACGCGGTGCGATGGTATTTGTTCACCATGAACGATCCCGGGCTGCCCAAGCGCTTTAACGAGCGGGAGCTTCAGGAAGTGGTCAAGAAATTCTTCATGATTTTGTGGAATGTCGTTTTGTTCCATGAATTGTACCCCGCTGCGGAAGGAGCACAGAATAAGGAACAAGGAACAAAACGTCATGTATTGGATAAATGGATTGTGGCGCGCGTGAGTCAATTGATAAAACTGGTCACGGAGAGGCTGGAGGCCTACGATATCACGCCGGCAGGGCGCGCGATCCAGGAGTTTGTCACCGACCTCTCGACGTGGTATGTGCGGCGAAGCCGCGAACGCATGAAATCGGGAGATGAGGAAGCACGGCAGACGCTTAGACTTGTGCTGATTGAGGCGGCTACATTGATCGCGCCGTTTGTGCCGTTTACCGCGGAAGCGCTTTGGGGGAAGTTACAAAGAACAAGGAACAAAGAACAAGGAACAATCGAGTCGGTGCATTTGGCGGATTGGCCAAAGGCGGGAGAGATTGATCTTGACGTTTTGAATACGATGGCGGCGGTTCGAAAAATCGTTGAAGCGGGGCTGGCGGCGCGCGCCGCGGCGAAAATGCCGATTCGGCAGCCATTGCAGTGTGCGCGAATTAGGAATTTGGAATTAGGAATTAAGGAAGAGTATATTGAGATTTTAAAGGATGAATTGAATGTGAAAGAGGTGATTATTGAAAAGGGTGCAGGAGAGCTTGCGGTTGAGTTGGATACCAACCTCACCGAAGAGCTCAAGCTCGAAGGCATGAAGCGCGAGCTTATCAGGGCAGTCAATAATCTGCGCAAAGCAGCAAAGCTGACGATTCAGGATACGATTGCGTGGGAATTGCAGCGCACTCCTGCGACGGAGAAAGTGGTAGAGGCGTGGAGGGGCGAATTGCTCACTGCCACGCTTGCCACCGCGGTTACGCTGGTCAATGCGGTGCAGGCAGGCACGAAGGGGATCGTCAAGCTTGGCGAGGAAGAGGTCGGGTTTGGATTTTAGCCGTTACCGAGATACCGCGAGGCTTCACGCCTTGCGTTTTTTGTCATCGGAATTTCAATCTTTTTCGCTTACCATAGCCAAATTCTTTTCTATGGGTATCACCGTTATCCGCCACAGCACTAAAGGCTCGCTCGCTCGCCTTAGTGCGGGACTGCGTGAGTGCGGCGGAGCCACCTAACTTGTTTTCCAGAAAAAATAAAAACCCGCGCGTTTCCGCGTGCGTGCGTGCGTGCGTGTGCGTGTGTCCTAAGATCTTGAATTATTCAAAAATTCATGATATAATTGACGCATCTCATTAAAAATCTTGGGGAAATGCCCAAGAAATCAAATAAAAATATAAATGGTATGATACGTCCTGTTCTCGGCGTGTCGTTGACGGGGGTGATGGCATTGGCATCTGCCATGCTCATCTCCAACGAATATGCTTCGCTCACTGCGTCCGATCCTCACGCTTCATTGTGGGGAGCGCAGGTGGTCGCCCATCGGTCATGCGTGAGCGCGCCTTTGGCTGCAGGAGAAGAAGTGCGCGGACTCTACGGCGTCGAAGTGCCGGCTTTGGCATCCGCCGAAAGGGTGACGTTTGACGGGGGAGGACAACACGTGCGCTATACCATGCGAGCACCGCAAGACGCGGTTGCTTCTTTTTATTCCCAACGGCTTGCACAGAATTGCTGGAAGCAGGTAGCAGAGGGGAGTCTCCTGTTTGTAAAGGGCGTTCATGCCGTGCGCATTGACTTGGCTGAAGATACCCTCATAGGCAAAACGAATGTCGCATATGCGCAGGGAGTAGTGGCTGGCGTGAGCACCGAGAATATCGTATGGGCAGCGCAGGATGGCATAATGCCACCTCCCCCTGCCCCAGGCGATTCGGGAAGTTTTAACGGGGGCACACCGCCTCCCCCTCCGCCATCGGGTGATGGTGGGATGATGCCACCTCCTCCGGACGGAGGGATGATGCCACCCCCTGGAGGGCAGTTTATGGGTCAGCCAGGGCAGTTTGGTCCATCCCAGGGTGGGTTTGAGCAAGGGCAGAATCAATTTGGCCAACAGCAAGGATTTCAGCCGGGAGGGCCCGGTGGGTTTGGCCCGGGACAGCAAAATGGATTCAATCCCGGAGGCCCCGGCAATTTCGGCCCCAATCAGCAGAATGGTTTCGGTCCGGGTGGACCGGGAAATTTCGGCAATCAAGGGCAAGGAGAGTTTTCAGAACAAGATATGGAACAGCAAGAGCGGCAGATGGATGAACAGCGTTTCCAGATGATGAAGCGAGGAGCGAAGCAATTTTTGGTGCAAGTGAAGATGATGAAAAAACGCATGGAGCAGTTAAAGAAAAAAATGAAAGGATGCGCGTTGCCCGCCGAAATAGACAATGCGCTTTCGGCATCCGATGGCTTGATGGCAAAGATTGAGTCGGCGCAAAGCGCGGACGAGCTCGAGTCGGTGCTCGCTGATGTGGAAGATGTCACGTCGACGCTTCAGGAAAGCGGACAAGATATCCCTGAGTTTATGCGCGCGTGCACAATGAAGAACCGTATCGGCAAGGACGTTGTGAGTATTGAGAGGAAAGCAAAGCCAATTTTGGCGAAGGGGAAAAAGGTCCCCGCGCTTGCTGAGCTCGTGCAGGCGCTTGAGGGGGATATTGCCGCAGTGAAGGCGCTGGTGAAGGAGGGGGAAAGCTTAGCGGGTACGGACGTGAGCGAAGCAGGGACAAAATTTGAGGAAGCCTATGAAAAGTTTCAGGATATTGGCGACGGCATTGAGGCGCTTGATATTTCCTTAAATCTCCAGAAGAACCTCGCGAGGCTCACTAAAAAGGTGAAGTCATATGAGGCGGCAATTGTAAGGAAAGAGAAGAAGAAAGAGGATATGAGCGAGGAGAGAGCTTCGCTTGAGGAATTCAAGTCATCGCTCTCCGAGCTCCAGGCGGCAATAAAGAACAAAGAAGGAAAAGATACCCTGATTGACCTTATACAGTCGCTGTATGAAACGAAACAGGCGCTCGATGAGTTCTTGGGCGGTCCGGTAGACGGACAGAGCCTGGTGCCCAAGATCAACGTGCAGGAGAAAGGATTTGATTTCCAGGCGCCAGAAGGGTTTGAACGGCAAATGATGCCGCAGAGTATGGGCGGTGAAGGTCAAGGGTTTGGCGGACAGCAGAGCTTCGGGCCGGGAGGACCAGGCGGATTAGGCCCATCCGGCGATCAGGGATTTGGCGGCAGCGGAGGCGGTTTCGGACAAGGAATTCCTCAAGGAGGAAACTTTGGCACCCCGGGTGGCGGGTTCCAAGGGCAAGGGCAACCGACAACACCCGTCAATTAATAAAAAAGGCGCAGACCAACCAACCGCAGTGCCAGGGGGCCAATAAGCGCGCAAACGCCTTTGGCCCTCCCACTGGGAATCCCCTCACGAATATGCGGATAGAATTAGGGCGGCATCCGTGAGGCTCTCTTTTGCAGGCGACGACATTCACGTCGCGAAAACTCTCCCCCAAAATAGGGGAGAGTTCTGTTTTCGTTCAGAATGGCTGTTGGCAAACACGCGTCCCCGCCACCAGCGCGGCGGGGCGCTCAAGCCTCGCTCGCGCAATTCGCCTCATCGGCGAAACCATGCTTGCGCGAGCTGCGGATGGTTTGTCCAACAGTCATTCCTCACTTGGGGAACAAGATGGAGGAATAAGGATGGAGGAATTGACAGAGAGAGAGAGAGTTCATGGTACAAAGCTATGAAAATCTGTTCCAAAATTGTTAATTCATAACGTCCCGAAAGGGACATAATCAAATCACTCAAATGGAGATATTAAATCATGAGAAAGCAAATCGCTCTTCTCTGTGCGGTCGTGCTCTTCGCGATCGCTGCGCCGCTCTTGGCGCAACAGTTTCAAAAAAAGTTCCTCACCATTAACACAGATGGTGGTAAGCTGACGGACGTTGTAACTAAATACTCGATGGATTGGAAGGTAGTACTAGCATGCAATCCGGACCGTATTCGTATGGAATTAAGTGGAACTAATGAGGGATGGTTAGTGGTGCAATCGGGTCAACTTTTTTATCCTCGAGTATTGTGGGGTTGGGGATGGCAGGCCGATTTTATTAGGGAGGGATGGAAAGATCAGGGGAAGGAAGAGATGAGGAGACTTCTTCCTGACAGCAGCCAACTTGTTCTTCAGTACCGATTGGGTGAAGGATTGGTCACCATTAAAAATGGGATGAGGGAAATGGTAAGGAAGAATGGTAAACTTCAACATTTGCAGAATACTTCCGAAAGTGAGGTATTCAAAATGCTCTATCCTTACAGAGAGAGTATTCCCCCAGGATGGGAGATGAAGGAATGGTTAAGTCCGTAATTTCAAAATGTCTGATAAGATGTCCTTACACTCGTACGTAAGACGCTTATCAGATTTTTTGCATTTAAGCCTTCTGTGGTTTGGAGAGGAGGAGAGGAATGAAGAGGATGACGGCCGCGAGCGCCATCGTGCTGCCGTAAAGGAAAGGGGTAGCAGAGCCTACATCAAAGTTATCCACATCCTGCAGATATACTACCTATTGTGCTATAATACGTTCACCTTTCACAATATATAGTGTTCAATGGTTATGCGGTGAAGTCCGGTGAAATTCCGGCATAGTCGCGCTACGGTCATAGTCCGATCCCGCATATATGCCCCATGAGGGGACCATTACCGGCTCGCGTCAGGCCAATAAGGAAATTGATACCCTGTATCATATTCTGCATTCAGGACATCTGGCTCGAACCAGATGTATTTTGTTTGGTGAAGGAGCTCAAATTGTATGGCCATATGCACTATTCAAAAGCGAGACGGCACTATCAGGCCATTTTCCTTGGAAAAGATAACGAATGCAATATTTGCCGCGATGCAGGAGGTCCGGCACGGTACGCATGAAGACGCGCAGAGTGTTTCTGCGCACGTTGAACGGCAATTGCAGACGGTATACGGGGAAGGCGACAATCCTGATGAGCGTGGCGATATTCCCACGGTGGAAAATATACAAGATATGGTTGAAGAGGCGCTGATGAGCAGCAGTTTTCACGACGTGGCAAAGGCTTATATCTTGTACCGGGAAAAACGCACGCAAGAACGCAAGCGCGATATTTTTAGGAAAAGAATAAACCTAAAACCGCCTGAATACCCAGAACTTGCGCGGTATGTGGACGCCATCCGGCATTCGTATTGGATCCATACGGAGTTCAACTTCACCAGCGATATCCATGATTTCAAGGTGAATGTGAGCGACACTGAACGGAATGCGATTAAGAACGCGCTTTTGGCAATCGCGCAAATAGAGGTTGCGGTAAAGACATTTTGGGGGGATATATTCAAGAAATTACCGAAGCCTGAAATTGGCGCGGTGGGGTATACGTTTGCGGAGAGTGAAGTCAGGCATCATGACGCCTACTCGCATCTTCTTGAAATCCTCGGGCTCAACCAGGAATTCGATAGGATCAAAGAAATTCCGATCCTCATGGAACGCATCGCCTATCTTGAAACAGCGCTTGCCCAGGCGCGCAGCGAAGATAGCCGCGAATACGCCAGGTCAATCATGCTGTTTTCGCTTTTTATTGAACACGTTTCTCTCTTCTCTCAATTCCTCATCATCATGTCATTCAACAAGTATCGGAATGCATTCAAGGGAGTTTCCAATGCCGTCGAGGCGACGTCCAAAGAAGAGCAGATCCACGGGCTTTTCGGCATTGATGTCATCAATATCATCAAAGGCGAACACCCAGAATGGTTTGATGGGTCCTATTGCGAGAGCGTCATACACTCCTGCCGAGAGGCGTTTGCGGCGGAGGCAAGGGTGGTGGACTGGATTTTTGAAGCAGGCGAACTTGATTTCCTTCCCAAGGACGTGGTGAAGGAGTTCATCAAGCAGAGGCTGAATAATTCGCTCATGAGCATCGGCTTGGAGCGCATGTTTGACATTGATCGCAGACTGCTTGCATCTACAGAATGGTTTGATGACGAGATCATCGCGACCAAGCACGGAGATTTTTTCGTGAAACGGTCAATCAATTACAACAAACGCAGCAAAAGCATTACCGGCGATGATCTTTTTAATTGAACGTATTATCCTGACTCATATTCCTATGCAATGGCTCAACGAACACAGCAGAAAGTTTCTTGGCAAAGGGTACCTCACCAAGGGGGTGACGCCGGAAGAGCGCATTCGGTTCATTGCCGACCGGGCGGAAAATATTCTTGGTGCTAGTGGCTTTGCGAACAAATTTTATCAGTACATGTCCAAAGGGTTTTACTCCCTGTCCACTCCCATTTGGGCGAATTTCGGGCTTGCCAAGGGATTGCCGATCAGCTGTTTTGCCTCGCACATATCCGACAACATGGGTCAAATTCTCTACACGCTTGCGGAAGTGGGCATGATGAGTAAATTCGGCGGAGGGACCGCTGGATATTTCGGCGCACTGCGTCCCCGCGGCGCGAGCATCACCGACAACGGCACGTCTTCCGGTTCCGTGCATTTCATGCGCCTGTTTGAGGCGATGGTTAATGTCGTGAGCCAGGGATCCACCCGCCGCGGCCATTTCTCCCCGTATCTGCCGGTGGAACACCCTGACATTGAAGAATTTCTTGACATCGGCACCGAAGGGAATCCCATCCAGGAGCTCACTCACGCGGTGACGGTCACCGACCGCTGGATGAGTGAGATGGTGGCGGGCGATCCTGAAAAACGACGGATATGGGCAAAGGTGATCCAGCGCCGCGTCGAAATGGGCTATCCGTACATTTTCTTTACCGATAATGTGAATAACGGAACGGTGGACGTCTATAAAGATAAGGAGCTCACCATCCGGCACAGCAACCTATGCTCAGAAATCCTGCTGCCCACGAAAGAAGACTGGTCATTTGTATGCGACCTTTCTTCCGTGAATATCTTGCGCTACGATGAATGGAAAGACACTGACGCGGTGGAGACGATGGTGCATTTTCTGGACGCGGTCATGACGGATTTCATCGGAAAGCTCGAATCGTTACGCGCGTCAGAGCGCGATGAAGACCGCAAGGCGTTTTTTTTCATGGAGCGCGCTTACAATTTCGCGGTTGCAAATCGCGCCTTGGGGCTTGGCGTGCTCGGATGGCATTCCTATCTGCAGTCGAAAATGATTCCTTTCGAAAGCAAGGAGGCGAAACGACTGAATATCGAAATATTCAAATACATTAAGGAGCATTCGCACAAGGCATCCGAAGCGTTGGCTGAAAAATACGGAGAATCGCCGCTCCTGCAGGGGTATGGGCGGCGCAATACGACCCTTAATGCGATCGCGCCCACCACGTCATCCGCATTCATTCTGGGACAGGTGTCCCAGAGCATCGAGCCGGTGTGGTCGAACTGCTATGTCAAGGATATCGATAAGATGAAAGTGACGATTACCAATCCGTTTCTGGAGAAGTTATTGGAGGAAAAGAGCCGCAATAATCAAGAAGTCTGGCACTCCATTCGCGACCATGACGGCTCGGTGCAGCATCTTGATTTTTTGAGTGATAACGAAAAAGAGGTATTCAAGACGTTTCCTGAAATCGATCAAACGGTGGTTATTGACCAGGCCGCCGCCCGCCAGCCGTACATCGACCAGGGGCAGTCGCTCAATCTGATGATCAATCCGCAGGTACCTGCGAAGGACATCAATAACCTCTATCTCCATGCCTGGCAGTCCGGCATCAAAACGCTGTATTACCAGCACAGCACCAATGCGGCACAAAAATTCAGCCAGCAAAAGCTGTGTGTCGGCAGTTGTGAAGCATAAAGTCAGCGATACCGGTTTCCTCCCAGATTTTTCATTTATGTTTTCTGAGTTTTTGAAAGCAGGAGCGGAATGAAGAGGATAATGGCCAGCAGCGCCATCGTGCTGCCATAGAGGAAGGGCGCGGAGGAGCCGAATTGTTGCCAGAGGGAGCCGGCGATGATGCTCGCGGGCAGCAGCGCCAGGCCCGTGCAAGTATTAAATGTGCCGTAAGCGGTAGCACGAAGATGCATCGGCACGAGGTCGGCGATGAGCGCTTTCTGCACTCCTTCCGTGAAGGCGTAGTAGCAGCCGTAGAGCGCCATGAGCGCCCATGCGTGCCACGGGGAGTGCGCCGTCGCCATGCCGAGATAGACCGTAACGAATATAAGATAGCCCGCGACGATGAGCACACGGCGGTCAATTTTGTCCGAGAGTACACCCAAGGGGTACGAGAGGCTGGCAAATACGGTATTGAAGAGGAAATAGACGATAGGGATGAGCGCAACGGCAATGCCAAGGTCTTGCGCGCGTAAGAGGAGGAAAGCATCTGAGGAATTTCCTAGCGCAAAGACAGTGGAGGCGATGAGAAACATGAGAAATGGTTTGTGCAGGAGCACCTTCACGTCAATAAAGGTGGGCTTCTCTTTTTTTTCTTGTTTTTCTTTTGGCACGGGGACATCTTTGGTAAAAAAAATAAGCGTAACCACCGCAACCGCGCCTGCGACAAAGGAAAGGAGAAAGACGGGGCGGAAATTGCCCTGAAACAGTTTAAGCAGGAAAAATGCAAAGAGCGGGCCAATGGCGGCGCCGATGGTGTCAAACATTTTGTGGAATCCAAATGACCTTCCTCGCTCGCGTTCATCGATAGAGTCCGCAATGAGCGCGTCGCGGGGCGCCGCGCGCGTCGCTTTCCCGACGCGGTCGAGGAAACGGACGACCAGCACATGCCATGGGCGGGCGGCGATGGCGAGGATTGGCTTTACAAACGTGGAGAAGCTGTAGCCCACGACCGCGAATATTTTTCTTTTTCCCCACCGGTCTGAGAGCCATCCTGAGAGCACGCGGAGCGTGGATGCGGTGCTCTCCGCAATTCCTTCGATGATGCCGATAGTGGTAAATGACGCGCCCAAGACCGAGGAAAGAAATAGGGGGATCAGCGGGTAGATCATCTCTGATGACGCATCATTGAAAAGCGACACCAGGCTTAAAAAAAAGACATTCCGTTTTATTCCTAAAATTGTTGATTTAGATGCCATAAGACGCCTTTACAACGCCTCTATACGCCGTTCTATTTATTATTGGGAAGCATACCGAAGTATACCAGAGAGGAGGATTGAATTGGTAGGAAGGGAGTGGTAAGGTATAATGCCACTATCCCCGTAGTGACGCTTCGAAGCAACGGCAAAGCCGACGCAGTGGGATGCTCTCAGTACTACTGGGCCAACAGTAAACTTTTAGGTGTTTTTTGTTTTCGTAAACAATTCGAAGCCTACTACCGGGTATGAGAAATTTTATCGAACACATTACGAGAAAGGCAGGAAATACGGCGTTGAAGTATTTCAAAAAACCGGAGCTGAAGTTTTCGCATAAGAAGAACATCGCTGACGTCGTGACTGAAGCGGACCATGCATCGAATAAGGTGCTACTGGATGCCATTAAGAAACGGTTTCCTGCTCATGGGATTATCTCGGAAGAAACAGGAGAGGAGCAAACGAGCGCGGAGTATGTGTGGATCATTGACCCCTTGGACGGCACGAGGAATTTTCTTACCCATACGCCGCTGTGGGGGACTATGGTAGGGCTTGCGCGCAATAAGCAAATGATTGCCGCGGCGATTTATGATCCGAATCACGACGAGCTCGTCTATGCGGAGCGGGGCAAGGGAGCGTATCTGAATGGGAAGCGGATTCATTGTTCATTGACGCTCCCATTTAGTTATGGAGTTATCAATACGATTTTGCGGTCATCCGATCTTCGTTTTATCACCCGGCTTGCTAATAATAAGGAAGGGGAAGGCGTATGGGCAGGAAATGTTGGTTCCGCGGCAATGATGGCAATATCGGTGGCGACTGGTAGGAGGGATTGGGCAGTGGTGAGTTTCCGGCATATCTGGGATCAGGCAATGTTAACGCTGGCGTGTCATGAGGCGGGTTGCCGGACAAGCGATTTCACCGGTAAGCCGTGGGCATGGGAATCCCGTGGTATCGTGGTAGCAAATGCTGTCTTGCATAAAAAATTAATGAGAATGGTGAAGTGAGTATGTTTACCGGAATTATTCGAGCAGTAGCAACGATTGAGGACACTAAGAAACAGAAGAACGGCTTGGAGATGCGCGTGCGATCTGAAAAATCTTTGGGCAGAATCGGGCCTGGTTCATCGGTTGCGGTCAGTGGTGTATGTCTGACCGTAGTGGGAAAGAATAAACGAGTATTACGATTCGACGTGGTGGCGGAAACGTTGCGGAGGACGACGTTGGGAAGTCTGCAAAAAGACGATAGGATAAATGTCGAGCCATCGTTGAGGATGGGAGATGAAATCGGCGGGCATTTTGTGCTGGGGCATGTTGATAGCCAGGGGTTAGTAGTAAGTAGTCAGTTGTTGGGAAGCGAAAAATGGTTGAGTATTGAAGTACCGAAGAAGTTGATGCGCTCTATCGCCGAGAAGGGCTCGGTGGCGGTGGATGGCGTGAGTTTGACGGTCGCGGCGGTGAAAGAGAATACGTTTACCATCGCACTGATACCGTTTACGCTGAAGCACACCACATTGGGGAGTTTGAAAAAAGGTGGTAGGGTGAATATTGAGGTGGACGTAGTGGCGCGGTATCTTGAGCGGTTGTCATCCCGTACTTGCCTGTCCCGTAGCGAACGATAGTTCTACTACTGTGGATGCGGGATCCAGACAAAATAAAAAATTGCAATCGATTTTATTTTCTGTTTTTTTCTAGATTCCCGCGTGCGCGGGAATGACATAAAAGCATGGAATCGAACACATTTGTAGAAAAGTTATCAGGTAAAGGTTTAAAAATCGCCATTGTGGTCGCGCGGTTTAACCAAGACGTGACCGAGAGACTACTGAAGGGAGCGCAAGAGGCGTTGAAGGAAGCAGGAGTTGCAGAAAATGATATCCAGACGCATTGGGTGCCGGGAGCGTTTGAACTGCCGGTGGTGGCGGCGCGGATCGCGGAAAAAGGAGGCGTGGACGCGATCGTGTGTCTGGGCGCGATTATCAAAGGCGGCACGCCGCACCATGAATATCTCGGCCGTGCAGTCGCCTCCGGCATTATGCGCGTTTCCCTTGATTACAAATTGGCGGTAGCATTCGGCGTGCTCACGGCCGATACCTACGACCAGGCTGCCCAGCGCGCAATGGCAGGCAAACATAATAAGGGATATGAGGCGGCTATGTCAGCCATAGAGGTCGCTTCGCTCCTGAAATCCAAATTTCAAATTTCCAAATCCCAAACAAATTTCAATTTATGAGCGAGTGGAAATCAGTAAAAGTTGCGCTCGGCGCACTCAAAAAAGGAAAGATAATCATCGTCACTGATGCTCCTGATCGCGAATCGGAGGGCGATTTGGTGATGGCCGCGCAGTTTGTGACGCCCAAAGCCGTGAATTTTATGATGCGCGAAGGGCGCGGGTTGATTTGCGCACCTTTGACGCGGGAACGCGCAGAGGAGCTTGCGCTCCAGCCTATGGTGCCGATGGAGCAGAATTCTGAAGTGACCAAATGCGATTTCACGATTTCCGTGGACGCCAAGCGCGGGATTACCACAGGCGTATCGGCGCAGGATCGGGCGGTGACCATTGAGTTATTAGCGAGTGCGAAAACGCGCCCGTACGATCTCGCGCGCCCCGGCCATGTCTTCCCTCTGCGCGCTCATCCGGGCGGCGTGCTGTATCGCGCGGGGCATACGGAGGCGGCAGTGGATTTACTGAAGCTTGCGGGCCTGACTGCCGTTGGCGTTATCTGCGAAGTGCTTGGCGAGACCGGGGAGTCGGCTTCCGGCACATACCTTTCCAGGCTGGCCGAGGAATACAAACTTCCGATGCTTTCCATTGAAGAGCTGATTGAATACCGTCGTGCCTGCGAGTCGATTGTGACGCGGGTGGCCAGTGCGAAATTGCCGACCGAATTCGGGGCATTCGACCTGTACATTTATCGTTCGCTCATCAGCGGACTCGAGCACGTGGCACTCGTCAAAGGAAAGATTCGGTCTGATCGGCCGACGCTCCTCCGCGTCCATTCGCAGTGTTTGACCGGCGACACGTTCCATTCGCTCCGCTGCGACTGCCGTGCGCAGCTCACGGCGGCGATGAAGCGCATCGCAAAGGAAGGAAGCGGGGCGGTGGTCTATCTCAATCAAGAAGGCCGCGGCATCGGCCTTACCAATAAAGCGCGCGCCTACGCCCTGCAAGAGCATGGCGCCGATACCGTATCGGCGAATGAAAAGCTGGGATTACCCGTTGATATGCGGGACTGGAATGTAGGGTCGCAAATAGTTGCGGATTTAGGCATCAAGAAAATCCGTCTCATGACCAATAACCCCTTAAAGATTAAGGGCATTGCACAGTATGGACTGGAAATTGTGGAACGGGTGCCATTGGAAATGAAGCCCAGGAAACAGAATCGGAAGTATCTCAAGACCAAGCGGGACCGACTCGGGCATTTGTTGACGGAACTTGATAGGCGATGAGAAATTTTGACCAACAATTTATGCGCCATGCGTTGGCGCGCGCCCGCCGTGCGCCCCTCACTGTCGTCGCGCCCAATCCGCGGGTAGGTGCGGTGGTGGTGAAGAATGGGAAGATTATCGGCGGAGGTTACCATGCAAAATTCGGCGGTCCTCATGCCGAGGCAGTCGCTCTTTCCCGTTGCAAAGTCTCTCCGCGGGGCGCCACGCTGTACGTGACGCTGGAGCCGTGCTGTCATTGGGGCAAAACCCCGCCGTGCACCGAAGCGATTTTTCGCGCGGGGATTAAAAAAGTGATATATGCGATTGAGGACCCTCATCCATTCATGAAGGGGAAGGGCATGAAGATATTGAGACAGAAAGGCATTAAGGTTGAGATTTTGTCCCCTCTTGAGAGGGGTGGCCGCGGAGCGGACGGGGTGTGTGTTCATGAGGCAAAGCGTTTGAACGAATCGTTTTTTTATTTCCACAAAAAAAAACTGCCCTTTGTTGCGGTAAAAGTGGCGACGAGCCTCGATGGTCGCATTGCCACACGTCGCGGAGATTCAAAGTGGATAACGTCGGAGGCAGCGCGCAAATATGCGCGAGAAAAAATACGGAGCGAGTATCAGGCGATTTTAGCGGGCGTCAATACCATACTGCGCGATGACCCGTGTCTTTGTATAAGAAAAAAAGGAGTGACGGACCCCGTGAGAATCATTTTTGATTCCGCATTACAAACACCCCTGCGGGCGAAGGTGTTGCGGGATGAGAGGGTGATTCTCTGCGTGAGTAATAAAGTTGAAAGTTATAAAATTAAAAAGTTTGAGCGTAAGGGAGTGAAGATTTGGAAGTTTACGGGAAGGCGCATCCCGATTCAACCATTATTGAGACGCCTTGCGCGGGAAGGGATTAATTCTGTGCTGGTGGAAGGAGGCGGCGAGGTGATAGGGAGTTTCATGGACGCGAAAGCGATCAATAAAGTCTATTGGTTTCACGCGCCGATCATCATCGGCGGGCGCGAGGCCATTCCTTCCGTTGGCGGCACCGGCGCTGCAAAATTACTTCAGGCAATTCACTTGAAGCGCGTGGAGCATACACAAATAGATCGTGACATGCTCACGATCGGGTATATTTGAAGCATTCAATCAACCCCCCAAATATAACGATCGTTACTAATGGGGGGTAGATGTGAAATATTCGTTATAGGAGGGGGAGGAAGTACTCGTAAGTCCAGAATTCCTTTGGATGGGAAGTACCGGCGGCGATGAGGCCTTCGGGGTTTTGGGACGAATGCGCGCGCATGGCCGCGAATTTTTTTTCGACAAAATTTGCAATATCTACCCTCTCTACCTGCGCAAGCGCGGGCGCGTCGTCGCACATGCGGTGATGGTAATGTGCGGTGGTCTTCTTGCGCGTGGCGAGTACGGCCTCTATGTCTGCGGCGAATTCGCGGGGAATGGTCACGCCATACACCACGATTTCCGCGTGAGTCCGCGTGTTTTTTCCGCGTGAGTCCGCGTAGGCGTGCGCCGCTTTTTGTGCAAGTGCGCCTATTGCGATGTGGTCGCGATGGCCGGAGACGCCGTCAGGGCCGAAGGTTAAAATCAAATCTGGTTCAATTTTTTTAATCACCTCAACTAACCTGTCTCCTAACTCCTTTTCCCTAATTCCTAAGTTATCAAGTCCGCCGTCCGGATAGTCCCAAAGGAGTATTTTTTTGACGCCAAGTATCTGCGCGGCGTTTTTTAATTCTTCCTCGCGGATATGCGTGAGCCGCTCTTTTTCAGAAGAGCCCTTGATATGCTGAAATCCTTTATCGCCCTTGGTGACGGAAATCACCGTCACTTCGGCTCCTTCAGCTACCGCACGCGCAATCGTCCCGCCGACGATGTAGGATTCGTCGTCGGGGTGGGCAAAAATACAAAGTATGTTTGAGTCCTTAAGGTCCATAAGGCGGCATGATGGCGTCATCCTGAGCTTGCCGAAGGATCTATGACCGCAAATTCGGAATCATAGATTTCCTTGCGAGGGACAAAAGTAACATCCTTCCACGGTGTAAAGTCTACGTATCCTTTCTCGCCTTTGCCGTAAATATAGTGAGTGCAGTGTATCACTGATTGCATCCAGGCGAAGCGAGTTTCGCGGGTGGGAGAAAATAGTTTTTGAGTTATGGGTTTTGAGTTTGCGGGTATGTATTCGTGAACATTACCGCCGTGATTGAGAAAATATCCCCGTTCACTTTTACGCGCATGCACGAGGACGCCCTTATATTCAATATCAATATAATGATCTTGATTCGAAATATCGAGTGCTTTTTTGCGAAAGGAGGGGTCGGAGGAACGCAGGACTTCTATCCCTTCCAGCCGCCCGAGCGCGCGGTACATGGCGATACAGAAATCGGCGACGGTTGCGGCCTGCATTGAGGCAAATGTCTTGTGAGCTTCTTGAGGAATAATCGGCTGCAGTTTATTCCCCGCTTCTTCCTGCCAGCCGGGTTTGATTGATTTGAGATATAAGGGCGTGAAAAGTTTCTCGAACTTGGAAGGCTGGTTAATATTCAGACGCACGAATCCTCCGGGATAGCGGTCAGTCTTGATTTTCGTCACTGTTTCCCGGTAATCATGATCCGAGTCATGGCAGAACCAGACAATCTTTCCTCCGATTTGTCGCTGCAGTTCCCGCGCCGTGAGTATCTTGTCGACAAAAAATCCCTTTGGGAAGAACCCATTGGGCTGCTGGCCGAAGCAGATGATATTCGTAGAGGCCATACAACGCTTTGCACAACGCCATGAAACGCCAGTATTGTACCAAAGATATAAAGAACAAAGAAGCCTGCTCGGCGCGGGCTTCCTGCTGGCGCGTGTCTCTCTTACCGTCAACGTCGAGTACGAAGGGTGTCCATACGGTTCTCGAGGTTGGTATTGAGTAGGCCTGGCCCAGAGAGGGATGGGCGGTTTGGCAGGAGAGGCATAGTGAGTGAGGGTGCGGTGGTATCCGTGCCGATAGGAGACTGTGGCTCTGTTTGGTCCTGAATAATTTCAGGAGTGGTGGTAGTGGTAGTTTGCTGCTCATCCTGTGGCAGCTGTTGTGTCTGTTCCTGGGCAGTGAGCGGTATGGGTTCGCCCTCTGTCTGACTGGTTACTTGCTGTCCGCCGAATTGCGCCACGGTGACATTGCCGAAGTTCAGACTCTGCGCGTTCTGTCCGCTGATAATAGTGATCCGGTGGATGGTGTCGCGGGGACTTGTAGGCACCCAGCCTGCCTTCAGGATTTCACGCACCTGGTAATTGCCGGGAGCGAGCTGAACAAAGTCGTAACGGCCTTGGGCGTCCGTTACGTCATTCCTCATTTGTCCGCTGTTGAGGTGCGTGAGCACGATCGTCCATCCTGAAAGGAAATTTTCTCCTGTATTGCGCGTGCCATTCATGTTATTGTCTTGGTATTTCCGGCCGTGTACTTCGGCGAATTGGTAATTACCGAAGTTGGCGCCGGTAACCACTTCGCCGCTCTGGGGGACTATTTCATATTGCAGTCCGTTCAAAGGTCCTGGCTGTGATTGTCCCCATCCCGACGGAATGACTTCGCGTACGCGATAGGTGCCAGGGCCGAGGTTCGCGAAACTGTACGCACCGCTTGCGCTGGTGAGCGTCGAGGGCTCACCGCCATTGAGCGCGCCGTTGTTGTTGGTATCGAGGAATATCGTCCAGCCAGAGAGCCCGGGCTCGCTGCCGCTCTTTTGCCCATTGCCATTGATGTCATGGTATTTCAGCCCGCGGATTTCAGCGAGGCGGAAGTTGCCAAAGTCACGGTCAATTGCCGTATCCCCGTTCTGCAGGGTGACGGTGTAGGTTCCTGGGAGAGTTGGCATGGTCTGCACCCACCCAATTTTGAGCACTTCCGAGACACGGTAGGAAATGCCGGGGATGAGATTTGCGAAGAGATAAGCGCCATTGGCGTCAGTCGTGGTGGTAATCGTCACGTTGGTGGAGAGATTCCTCAGGCGGATGGTCCAAGCAGGCAGCAGCGGTTCACCCTGTTCGCGCACGCCATTGCCGTTGGTATCTTCAAATTTCACGCCGGAGACCGAGGGCGGCAGGACATTGCCGAAGTTTCTGCCAGTGAAATATTCGCCTGCACCGGTGATTGTGATGGAGTAGGTGCCGGGTGCAGCTGGATAGGTTTGATGCCACCCTGCCTGCATGACTTCTGCGACGGTGTGGGTGCCGGGGACGACATTGTCAAAGGAGTACGCACCGTTGGCATCCGTGGTGGTAGCGCGGCCGTCCGGGGATAGGGTAATGGTCCAGCCGGAGAGGTATGGCTCGCTCAAATCTTTCACCCCATCTTCATCGCGGTCCAGCCACTTGAATCCTGCCACTGAACCATAGACTTCGATGTCATCATTGATGATGGTGCAAGTCTTCGTATCTCCCAGCGCCAGCGTTACCGAGCCGCCTGCGCAGTCGGTAGAATAAGAAGTAAGTGCGTAGCCCGCAGGTCCAGATTCGGTAATGGCGTAGACGCCTGCATTAAGCGGTACGGTTTGGTTATGCGCTACCGGAGTCGTGCCCACCAGGAAGCTGAATTGTGATGGGGTTGCGATACCGAAGTCATCGTTGACCATTATTTTTATTATCTTCAACGATGCCTGGAAATCATCATTCACAAGGGTACAGATTTTATGGGCGCCCAATGCCACGGTCACGTTGCCGTTGATGTCGCAGTCGCCGCTTATGGCTGTCGTATACCCCGCTTGGCTTGTCTCACTCACGATATGCGCGCCAGGCAGCACTTCAACGGTCGTGCTGGAAGTCGTGGGATTGCCATCAATGAAGAGCGGGAAGTCCGCAACCTGCTTGGCGCCGCCGTTATCATTCACGACCTGCTTGACCACGGTGATGCGCGCTGCGTGATCGTCATTCGTAATCGTACAGGTCTTCTGGTCGCCGAGATGCAGGGTAATAGTGCCATCGAGAGCACAGTCTCCTCCGATGGCGCCGGAATAGCCGGCGAAGGCGTCCTCACCTACGGTATGAGGGCCTGCCGTAATTGGATTCGCCACGCCATGGGTAACCTGGCCGTCATCAATTGTTAAGGCAAAGTCGCTCGTGGTGGCAGTGCCGCCGTTATTGTTGATGATAATCTTCTCCACCGTGAGGGTAGTCGGCTGGTCGTCATTCGTGATAGTACAGGCGGCGTCCCCACCGTTGGGAATGGCAACATTCTCGCAATTTTGGTAACTCACGGCATAGCCTGTCAGAGGGCTTGTTTCCACAATGTCATATTCTCCCGCACTCACGATAAGGTCATTCTGCCCGTCAGGTTCAAACTGTAGGGGATCGCCGCCGTTGATGGAGAAGGAGAATTGATCAGGAGTGGCGGTGCCGCCGTTATCGTTCGGCAGCACTTTCTTGACCCGCAGAATGCTCGGCAAGTCGTCGTTGGCAATGGTGCAGGTGGCGCTCTCTCCGACCCCCACCGCCAGTTTGCCCGTGAGCGGTTCCGGCGCGCCTGTGCCCGTGAAGGTGCCGGTGGCGCTGCCGTTATCCGCCCAGGTACCCGTCATCCCGCCGCTGCCATCAAGCGTGCCGGTGAGGGCGACGGTGTAGCCGGGGATTTCGTTGTAAGCAATCGTCATCGTGAAATTGTTGCTCGTTTCCGTACCCGTCATCGTCCACGTATAGAGCACAACGGCAGGGGGCGGCACGGTGCCAGTGGTTGATCCTGTGCCGGAGAAGGCGCCTGACCCTGAATTAAACGAAGTCACGTTCATGGCGTGGAAGCGATGCGAGCTGTCGTTGTCGAGGATGAAATCAAGCGCCCAAAGGCCCGCAAGATTCCAGCTTTCCACACTGCACGCGCCGCTGAAAGAACGCCGGTAGCCGGGCGTATTCGTTTCAGATGCGAGGTGCGTCCCTGCGCTCACATTCACCGACGTACCAGATGTCACTGGTTGGCCGTCGAGGAAGAGCGGGAAGTCGCCTGTTTGCAGCTGGCCGCCATTATCATTCACAATCTGTTTCACCACGGTCACGGTAGCCGATTGGTCGTCATTCGTCATCGTACAAGTTTTGTGTTCGCCCAGCGCCACGGTCACATTGCCGTCCGCGTCGCAGTCGCCGCCGAATGTTGCGGTGTAGCCGGTGAGATTGGCTTCCGACACGGTATGGTTGCCGGGCAAGACGGCAGTGGTTGAACTGCTCGTTACGGGTTGGCCGTCGAGGAAGAGCACAAAGTCAGAGGTGGTCGCCGTTCCGCCGTGGTCGTTGATGACTTGTTTCACCACAGTAATGGAGGCAGGCTGATCATCGTTTGTAATCGTACACTCAACGTGTTCACCTTCGTCAAGCGCCACGGTGCCGCCGAGTGCAGACGGGCATTTTGCATCGCCGGTGATGCTCACAAACGAGTAGCCGGTGAGAGACAATTCAGTAATCTCTATCGGGATATTTGCTTCCACCGTCGTCGTGACGCCTGAGGGAATTTCCACGCCGCCGAGCAGCAAATCGAATTCTTGTGGCGTGGCGGTGCCGCCGTTGTTATTGGTTACTGCTTTAATGAGTTTGACTGACGGCGTACTATCGTCATTGGTAATGGTACAAGTTTTATGCTCACCCAATGCCACGGTTATATTCCCCTGGGAATCGCAGTCGCTGGAGTATGTGGCGGTATAGCCGCCCGGACCGGTTTCCGATACAACATGGCTGCCAGGGAGGACTTCGTGCGGATCGCCGTTGCCAACCGGCGTAGTGTTTACCAGGAGCGTGAAATCAGTGGTGCTCGCATTGCCACCATTATCATTGATGACGTGCTTCATGACCGTAATGGTCGCCGGCTGGTCGTCATTGGTAATCGTACACGTCACTAATTCGCCTGGATCGAGGATGATTGCTCCCGGGTCTTCTGGACCGCCATTGCCTACGCATTCAGTACTGGTCTCGGTGTACCCGTCGGGCGGCGTGTCTTCGCTCACTTGATAGGTGCCAGGAATGAGCGAGTAGTCAGCACCCGTCGCAGATCCCGGTGCAGGGCTTCCCTCTACATCAGCACCATGTTCGTCCTGAACGTGGATGGTAAACGCAGCTGCATTGAGCGTGCCGCCGTCGTCATTGACCACCGTTTTTATCACCCTGATGGCGCCGTTCTTGTGGTTCGTGAAGGTACAGGTAATATGTTGTCCCGCATTCAGGTCAATTGACGAAGGATTAACGTCACCGTCGCAAATCGCTTCAATTAAGTCCCATTCAGGAGGCGTTATTTCTTCAATGGTGTAGGTGCCGGGCAGGAGATCGCCAGTGGTGGTGGCGTTGGAAAGGGCTCCATCCTGGTCATCATCAAGAAAGAATGTCCCGCGCGGCCCGGTGAATTCGAAGTCCTGCGGGTCGTCAGGCTCAGCGTTTTTGACGATGGTGATGGAGCCGAGTTTCGTATTTACGAATTCACATGTTCTTTCTTCACCCGGCATCACATCTTCCAGGACGCATGACTGCTGGTCTACGCTCCAACCATTAGGTACATTTTCAGTAATCGTAAGAGTCTGTCCTGAGGCAGGCACAAATACTTCGGAGGTGGTCGATACGGGCGTGTCTGATAGCGCGGTAATCAAGTCAAACGGACCCAAGTCTCCAGTGAAGGGGAATGAGCCAGCGCCGCCGACTGAAGTCTTGTGCACGGTAATGAGGGCGGCTTTCTTGTTGGTGACTACACAGCGCACATCTCCACCTGCTGCGACGTTGAAGGTGACCACGCCAGTCTGCGGGTCGCCGGTAGAATCCGTATCATCACATACAATTGATTCAATCATCCATCCTGGCGGTATCGCTTCAGTGCTTTGGTACTGCCCGGGCACTACATCTTCAGAAATTGTTTCCCCATCGCTCACAGCCCCTGCAGGATTGCCGATGAAGGTGAGTGCAGCCGGGTCACCGTCAGGCAAGGTTTTCTTCTCTATCGTGATCGTGCCGCGTTTGGTATTGGTGAAGGTGCAGATTTTTTGTTCACCTGGCGCAAGCGTCCCTTGGCAATTTGGATTACCAGTCAAATCCCATCCTGCAGGTACGATTTCGGTCACGTTGTACGCGGTGCCCGACGGAAGGTCAAATGAAGTTTGTGCCGTCCCGCTTACGGTCGTGAGCGGGAAGGTGTCGGTGCTCGTGGGATGCGTGAAGATGAATGTTGTGTCACCACCGACAGTATTCTTAATTATGGTGAGCTTGCCGTTTCTTGTGTTGGTGATGGTGCAGACAATTACGTCCCCAAAGCCCACGGATACGTTCAATGGGCCGGCATTATTTCCGCTCGCGACGATCTGGTCTTGCGCATTCCGGCACTCAATAGCGGTTTGGTAATCGACAAGCGTGGTATCCGTGCCGGCAGTCTCACCCACGGTATGGGTGTTTACGGAAACAGTTGTAGTGCCAGTGGTGCCGTTGTGCCCGCTATTCGACGCAACCGTTGCGCCGTTAATTTGCAGATTGAAGAGGCCAGGGTCATTCACAGGCACGAATCGGACTGCGTCCGCAATGACAAATTCATTCGCATTATTACCTAATACCACATTGCTTCCGGCATTGAGAGTAAAGATGCCCAAGTTACGCCATCCGGACCACTGTCCTGCGGTACCGGTGGTTGATTGGTCTGCAAGAAGCTCTTGATTGACTGAGAAGTGAGAGGGGCCGCCTGCGTGGTTGGCGGTATACGGTGCATCAGTTGCGCGGTTCGGGTGCGTGGTCCAGCTAACATAGACATCATATTGGCCAGTGGCAGGCATTGAGGGCGTCCAGGCGGCGGTTTCCGTACCGTCGCCTGCCGCAATAAACCGCACATCGTTGTCATTGCCCTGGCCGCTCGCGAAACTCCAGCCGGTGTCGCTATACCCGGCATCGCCGTCGTCAACGGTAACCTCTCCTCCCGACTCGGGAACGATTTTTTTAACCACCTCAATAGTGCCGGTCTTAAACGTATTGGTCACCGTGCACATGGTTGTGGCGCCTGCTGCAATGGTGCCGGTACAGTTTTCTGTGAACGAGGTAG
>Ga0155897_130_pt1 | contig 16882 bp, 16 predicted proteins | sample RifCSPlowO2_01_FD_107551 | JGI IMG/M metagenome (GOLD analysis project Ga0155897, IMG submission 107551) | Candidatus Uhrbacteria bacterium RIFCSPLOWO2_01_FULL_55_36
GTGCCGTAGATGCGGGTGAGCATCTTGTTTTTTTCCGATCCGCGCCAGTACGCACCGGCGACCGAGAGGAGTTTGAAATGTTTGAGTTCCTTGCTCGGGTTCTCCACATGGCCGCCGCGACAGAGATCTTCAAAATCTCCCGCCTTATAAAAACTAATCGTCTGCCCTTGCGCGGAAAATTCTTCGATCAGTTCGCGCTTGTACGGGTTGTTCGCGTACCGTTGTTTCGCCTCATCAGAGGGAACTTCGCTCCGTTCGAAACCGCGCCACACCTTGATGAGCTGGTTCATTTTTTCTTCAATGCGCGGCAGATCGTTTTCCGAGATCGGCGCGGAAAAATCAAAATCATAGTAAAAGCCGTCATCAATCGGCGGCCCGAGCGTCGGTTTTGCATTTGGGTATAATTCTAATACCGCTGCTGCCAAGAGATGGGAGCAGGAGTGGCGGAGGCTGTTGAGGTAGTCTTTGTCCATACAGTGGAATGGTTACATATTATCTTAAGAGGAGGATTGTAGAGAGAAAATAAAAAGCCGGCAACACTGTGTGTGTTCCGGGTCCCTCACCTTTCTTGGTGAGTCTTTACTAGATGACGTAGGCAATATTATAGATAACTCCTCGAAATACTGCTCTTACGTTTTTAGTAAAGGTGAGGGAGGTTCCACCCTGGTTCCCGCCAAACTTTATTTTGCAAACTTAGGCGGGCTCTTGTTTGGATTTATCAGCGAGTTTAGAGGAGAATTCCCAACCCTTTAAGGGTAGCGGCTTGGTAGGCCGTTCAATCACTGCTGACACTATTATCCTAGTTGAATGGCATGCGCATGTCAAGATGAAGGCCTTTACGCTGTCTACTGACCGCTGATTATTGTTATCTTGATATGATCCGGCAGGCGGGGAAGGCGTTTGAGGAATGCGGGCTGTATCGCGATGGCGACCTTGCCGATACCGGGGACGGCCTCAAGGATGCGGGAGGCTTCCGCCGTTTTTTTGCCTTTGAGGAGCCGCGGATCAAGGGCAAGGTCTTCTGCGCGCGCGGCGGCAGATACCTTTTGGATGGCAGTGAGTAGGGCCGAAGATTTCGCCGCGCGTTCAATGGCGAGAGAGACTGAAGCAGGCGCTATGCGGTCTGTGCCGTCGAAACGGAGGGCTACCTGTTGTGCCAGATAGGCGGAGAGCGCATCAGGGTCGTAGGTGACGGTGGTGAGCGTGAAGGCGCCTTCGATGCGCGCCGCATCCGCTTCGCTCCCTGCGGGCGTGAGTATGCTCTCACTAAGTTTTTCCAACGAAAGTATCATGTGCGGTTGTTCCTTTTTTTCATTCAGCTCATGGAGCGTGGTAGCCTGCAGCGCCGCGAGCGCGGCGCGGGCCTTTTCAAGGTCGGCGGCGGTAATAGTAGTGACGCGCCGCTCGCCGCCGGTCATGGCAGCCTTTGATTCGCCGTAAATTTTATCCTGAATGCCCGCCCAGAGGCCGGGAATGGTGAAGCGCGACGGGCCGATTTCTCCCTTCTCCCCCGGCTGGTCCGCGCGCACCTCCACGTCCACGCGGCCTCCCGCGGGTACGGTAATCGTTCTGGTCGAGCGGAAAAGCACGCCATCAGGAGAAAGGAAACGCGTGGTCGTAACAAGCGGCTGGTTGCGGTGGTAATGATTGATGACGGTCATGACGCCATGGGCGCGATCTTCTATGAGCTTCCCTTCCGTGATCGGCGAAGCAGCCTTGAGCGTCATGGTCTCCGCGGTGATGCTCCCTGCGATGGTGTCGGGCGTGTCTTCCGGAGTGGCGCTCACCATGAACGAAGATTTCAATTCTTTTTCCTCACGTGCGGGCGTAATGACGATTTCGGCGCGGGAGAGCGCGAGCACCAGCGTGGTTGCCGCCAGCAGAGCGACGAGCGCGCTGAAGCCTACCGCAATGCTGCGGTAGAGGCGGGAGGGAGGGACGTGGCGAGGGCGGGGCATGGGAGAAAAGTTCAAAGTCAAAAGCTCAAAGTTCAAATAAAATCAAAAATCTCAATGTCAAATTTGTCATGTAGATACCCACGGCTAAAGCCGTGGCACTTGCAAACTTTACAAGCTTCGCTTGCCCGCTTCGCGGGGGCTCATTCCTCCACGGGCAAGCCCGTGGATTCCTGCCGCTTCGCGGACGTTTGAACTTGGGATTTCCTTCGGCATTTGGAATTTGATATTTGAACTTAATGTTTATGAAGGGTGAGAAGTTGTGGGATAGGTTACCGACCCTTCCCCGCAGATGCGCTCGATTGCCTGCTGAATGTCTTCAGTATACTGGATGGCGAAACTTGTTTCAATTGTCCTGGTTTTGCCGTGCTTCGTGACGGCAATGTGCACGCGCACGGGCCCTGGATTGCGGGTGAGCAGGGTTTGCAGATTGCTTTGCGCCTCGGGCGTGAGGTCGCGGTCCGCGAGCGTGACGATGAGCGCCGCGGAGGCAAGGGGAGCGGCGGCCTGTAGAGACGCCGCGATCGTCGCCGCGCCAGAGGCGCCCATTTCGCTCTGTACCGTGTCATGAATGCGCGCGGCGTCTACCGGGCGTGCGTATTCGGCGATGAGTTTGCGTTCGTCTCCTTTCGCGTCCACTTTTCCCCGTACAAAAAGCAGTGCGTCCTGCGTCCAGAGCGCGCGCTGTTCCTGGTAGAGGCGGGGGAAGACGACGGTTTCCACGCTGCCGCTCTCGTCCTCGAGCGTGACGAACGCCATCGGGTCTCCTTTTTTGGTGCGGATTTCCTTGACCGCGGCGACCGACGCGAGCAGGGGGATGATTTCATCGGGGTCTGCGCGCTGCAATTGCGTGCGGAGCGGCGGGAGGAGGTCGCGGATCGCCACGGCCGCGCGCGCCAGCGGATGCGTGGTGACGTAGAGTCCCAGCAATTCCCGTTCCCACGCGAGTTTTTGCGCTTCAGCAAGAGGCGGCGCCGGGAACAAGGCAAGCTCCGCTTTTTTGAGCATGGCGCCGAAGAGGCTCGGTTGCGACGGATCTCCTTCGCTCTGCGCGCGGGCGAAATTCAGCATGCGCTCGCAATTGGTATACAGCAGATTGCGCTCTCCGAAGCGGTCCAGCGCGCCGGACTGGATGAGGCTCTCGATCGATTTTTTGTTCACGGTTTCCTTCGGCAAGCGGCGCAGGAGATCGGAAAGGGAGGCGAATGCGCCGCCTTTTTCCCGTTCGCGGATGGCGGCCGCCACCGTATCGCTCCCCAGGTTTTTGATCGCGGTCAAGCCGAAACGGATGGTGCGGTCGTTTAGGTACGTGAAGGACGAGCGGCTTTCATTGATGTCCGGCGGCAGCACTTCGATGCCTAGCTTGCGGCACTCTTGCACGGCTTCGGCGATAGTGTCCATGTCGCCGCTCTCCTGCGTCAGCACCGCAGTCATGAACTGGGCGGGGAAGTGGGCCTTCAAGTACGCGGTATGATAGGAGATGATCGCGTAGGAGGCGGCGTGCGCCTTGCCGAATCCGTAGGCGGCGAACGGCTCGACCAGATGCCAGAGTTCTTCCGCGGTCGCGTCAGGGAGTTTCCCGTGCGCGACGCACCCCTGAATGAATTTCGCTTTTTGGAGTTGCATCTCGCGGGGGATTTTTTTGCCCATGGCTTTGCGCAGCTTGTCCGCTTCCGCCCAGGAGTAGCCGGCGCAGTGCACGGCGATCAGCAGCACGTCGTCCTGGTAGACGAGAATGCCGAGACTGCGTTCGAGGATGGGTTTCAGGGATGGATGGAGGTAGGTGAGGGCCCGCGGATGGTGTTTGCGGCGGATGTATTCCGGAATGCTTTCCATGGGCCCCGGGCGGAAGAGCGCAAGCATCGCCATGATGTCGAAGATCGTCGTCGGCTTGAGCTCCTTGAGATACCGCGTCATGCCCGACCCGCCGAGCTGAAAGAGGCCGATCGTGTCGCCGCGGGCGAGTAGGGCGTACGTGGCGACGTCGTCGAGCGGGAGCCGCTCGAGGTTGATGTCTCTCCCCGCCGTCGCTTTGATCATGCGCACCGCTTCGCCGATGATGGAGAGGTTGCGAATGCCCAAGAAATCGATTTTTAAAAGCCCGACCGCTTCTACGGCGTGCATGTCGTATTGGGTGATAATATGGTTGCCGCGCTCGCGCTGCAGCGGCGTGAAATCGGTCAGGCGGGAGGGCGCAATCACGACGCCGGCGGCGTGCACGGACGCGTGGCGGGATGAGCCTTCTATTTTCTCCGCGAGCGCGAGCACGCGCGCGACTGTGCCGTCTTCGCGCGCCAGGCGCGCAAGCTCCGGCGTCAGCGTCAGCGCTTTGCTGATGGTCATGGGCATGCCCTGGGCGCCCAGCGGGATGAGCTTGGCGATGCGGTCGCCGTCCGCATAGAGGAGTCCCATGGCGCGCGCGACGTCGCGCACCGCGGCTTTTGCCTGCATAGTGCCGAAGGTGCAAATGCGCGCCACGTGGTCTTTGCCATATTGTTCCGTTACGTATTCAATGACTTCGTCGCGGCGCGTGTCCTCCAGGTCCACGTCGATATCGGGAGGCGAAGGGCGTTCGGGATTGAGGAAGCGCTCGAACGGAAGCTCGAATTCCAGAGGATTCAAGGTGGTGATGCCGAGGGAGAAGGCTGTGAGCGATCCCGCGGCCGATCCCCGCGTGGTGGTGATAATGCCGCGCTCCCTGGTGAAGCGCACGAAATCCGCCACGACGAGGAAATAGGCGGCATAGCCTTTTTTTGCGATAATATCCAGCTCATACCGGAGCCGCGCGCGCGTCTCTTGCGTGCCGGCGCCGAGACGCGCGGCAAGCCCTTCGGCGGCCAGTTCCTCAAGGCGGTCCTGCGCGTTTTTCTTGGGCGGCAGTGCGACGTTGGGGAAGTACCATTTCCCCAGCGTGAGGTGCACCTCGCTCCGCGCGGCAATCTCAAGCGTCTGCGCCGCCGCGTCCGGCTGATCGGCAAAGCGCTGGATCATGGTCGCGGGGTCGGTGAAGGAAAGATCGGCGCCGCGCATGTCCAGGCGTTTTTTTTCGTCAATCGTGGCGCCGGTGCCGATGCAGACCAGCACGTCCTGCGCTTCGGCGTCGGCGGGATCCAGATAATGCACGTCGGCCGTGGCCACGAGCGGGAGTCTCGTGGCGCGGGCGAGCGCGACCAGGGACGCATTGAGCCGCGCCTGCTCGTCCCGTTCTGCCGCGTCGTGCAGCGGATTGCGCTGGAGTTCAAGGTAAAAATTTCTTTCTCCGAACGCCTCTGCGTACGCGTCCACGGCGACGCGCGCGCCTTCTGCGTCGCCCGCCAGCAGCAAGCGCGGGATCTCCCCTCCGCGGCAGCCGGAGAGCGCGATGATGCCGCGGTGCAGGCGGGCAAGCGCGGGCAGATCAAGCCGCGGTTTGTAGTAGAAGCCGTCGAGCTGGGCGATGGTCGCGAGCTCGAGGAGATTGCGGTATCCTTCGTTGGTCAAGGCGAGGAGCGTGAGGTGGGTGCGGCGGTCGTCAATCTTCGGGCGCTTCAGCTGCAGGCCGTGCGGCGCGATATAGGCTTCCATGCCCAGGATAGGCCGTAGGCCCTCCTTGACCGCTTCCTGATAAAATTCAATGAGCCCGTAGAGGGCTCCGTGATCGGTGAGCGCAAGCGCGGGCATTTCATACTCCTTCGCGCGGCGCACCAGATCGGGGATTTTGATCAGCCCGTCGAGAAGGGAGTAGTGCGAATGGACATGGAGGTGAACGAAGGACATGAGTGAAATTCAAACGTCCGCGAAGCGGCAGGAATCCACGGGCTTGCCCGTGGAGGAATGAGCCCCCGCGAAGCGGGCAAGCGAAGCTTGTAAAGTTTGCAAGTGCCACGGCTTTAGCCGTGGGTATCTACAACGCAAATCTCAAAATGTAAAATTATGGAGTCCCGCCCCGGGTGGGACGGAATGCCTTCATTTTGAATTTTGGTTTTTGACTTTTGCATTCGCCCTACGTGTTCCCACGTACGTCACCAGCTTGTCGACCGTTTTCATGACCACGGGAAGGATGCTCGCGAGATCGCGCGCGCGGTCGCGGAGCGTGGTCAGTGCGTCTTCCGCCAGCCGCAGCGTGGCATCAATGCGGCGGCTCACGTCCGCGACCGTCTTTAGGATGCGGATGGCATAGATCAGCAGCCAGGCGAGAAGGATGGTGAGCACGCCGACGGATGCGGCGAGCGTGAGGTTGAGCGTGTCGCGGGACGTTTCCCACATAGAGGCATGAGGTTAATGAGGTAAAGGCGAGGGAGGTCGAAATGCGGCCACTGCCGCGCGAGGCGGGTAGAGCGATCCGGACAAGTGTAGTATACTGATGACATCCGTATCCTACAAGCAAGGACAATAACTATGGCATGGGGAGAGGGCAATCACACGGAGCGCGATCCGGGCATGCTGCAGCTCAAGCTGGCGGAGTATGCGGCGCGGCATCGCGCGCGGTGGCAGCGCGGGTTCCAATTTTCGCTGTTTTTTCTTGATGTGCTGATCCTCTGTGCGTTGGCGATCGTGTACGTGGAGTATGCGGCGGGATTGCCTGCGCATCATGCGCTGGAGGCGTCGCTCAATGATTCGTACATTAATTTTGCGTCGTATCATGCGGCGCACCGCGCATTGCCGCTCGCCGTGGAAGAGATCGCCGTAGTGCCGACGGGACGTGGTCGCGCGGACGTGGTCGCGCGGATCACCAATCCCAATCGCATCTGGGCTGCGCGCGAAGTATTCTATCAGTTCGTGACGGCGGCCGGGCGTTCGCTGCCCTCCCGTACATTCGTGCTGCCGGGCGAGGCGCGCGTGGTCGCGGCGTTCCGTCAGCAGGTGCGCCCGGACGAGCGCGTGCGCGTGGAGCTGGGGGAGACGGCCTGGCGCCGCGTTGATCCCGCGCGCGTGCCTCTCCTCGACGTGCGCGCAGAGGGCATTCGTTATACTCCTCTCGCCACCGGCGCCACTGGAATTGATTTTGTGGCCGTCAACGCTACGCCGTACTCATTCTGGGCCGTGCCTCTTACGGTGGTGGCGCGGCATGCCGGGGGAGTGGCGGGCGTGCACGCGATAACGATTGAACGGTGGAAAATCGGCGAGCGGCGGCAGGTTTCCCTGATCTGGCCGGATGCGCTGCCTGCGGTGCGTGAAACGAACGTACAGTTTGCCATTGACATACTTGACCCTTCAGTGTTTATGCCGTTTGAGGGGAGAGAGGCGCCGTACCCCGGGTTCTGAAGAGAAGGAACACGTGCGACGTTTGTCTTTGCGATGCTTCGCGTTTTTATTCGTGGCACATGGTATTGACACCAAGCACCACGAAACAGGACACGAAGTACCACCAAAAATGGATGACGCGGTATGGTATTTTCTTCGTGGAAACATTTTTTCTCTCTTCGTGATTGGGGTATCGTGGCGGCGGTCGTCACGCTTTCTGCGTTCGGACTCGTGGCGGTTGCCAGCCTGCACGCGGGTACCGGGGATCCGCGGCTGGTCACGCAGGCGATCGCGGTGGGAGTGGGGTGCGCGCTGATGCTGGTGATAGCTCGGTTCCGCAGCCATCATTTGCGCGCCGTTTCCGTGCCGGTGTACGCGGCGTGCGTGGCTGCGATGGCGCTCGTGCTGGTCGCCGGCAGCACCGTGCGCGGCACAAAGGGATGGTTTTTCCTCGGCCCCTTTTCGCTCCAGCCGGTGGAGTTCATGAAGCTTGGGCTCATACTCATGCTCGCGTCGTATTTCGAACGCGCGCATGCGGTCGCGACGCCGTGGGAGCTCGCCGCCAAGAGCGCGTGTATCGCGCTGCCGGCGGTGGGCCTCACCTTGCTGCAGCCCGATGCCGGCTCGGCGCTGATACTCGTTCTCCTCTGGGCCCTTCTGCTCGTGCCGCAGATGCCGTGGCGGCAGCGGGCCGTTCTCGCCGTCGCCGCGGCGGCGCTCTGCGTAGGAGGGTGGTTTTTCCTATTTGAAGACCATCAGCGCGAACGGGTGCGGGTACTCGTTAATCCTGCGCGCGATCCGTTTGGCGCGGGGTATAATATCCGCCAATCAATTATCGCCGTGGGCTCCGGCAGGATCTGGGGGAGAGGCATTGGCGCAGGGTCGCAGAGCCAGCTGCAATTTTTGCCGGAAGCGTCCACTGATTTCTCATTCGCCATTATTGCGGAGGAGCTTGGACTTGCAGGCGCGCTCGCCTTGTTGGTCGCGTATGCCGTGCTGCTGGGCAGGATGCTCGCGCATATGCCGCGTGCGCCGGACGGCTTTGCCGCGTGCGCATTGGCGGGCATCGGCGGATGGTGGAGCGTGCAGGCGGCGTTCTACGTGAGCATGAATCTCGGGCTCGCGCCAGTGGTGGGCATTCCTCTGCCGTTCGTCAGTTACGGCGGCAGCGCCCTGCTGTCGTGTTTTCTTGCCGCAGGATGCGTTCTTGCCGCCTGCGGAGACTCGACCGTGCCGCGGGACGCGCGCGGGTAGCCGTTGCCCGCATTTCCGCGCGCAGCGTTTGACGCGGCAGTGGATTTGAAGATATAATTCGGTACGTTATCATTGTGCGCACACTATGCGAGGAGACCATTTTCAGCAAGGATTGCGCCTGGTGTCGTTTTGCCCCCTGTGTCATACGCGCTATCGGCCGTTTGAAGCGGCGGTGCTTGATGCGTGCGACGACGCTCATCTCCTGTATATGCAATGCCGCGCGTGTCAGAGCGCGTTGCTCGCGGTGGTGAGCCTGGACGAGGAGGGCGCGCGCGCCGCAGGGCTGGTCACCGACTTGACGAAGGAGGAGGTCATGCAGTACCGTAATGCGGAGGAAATCGGCGCGGATGACGTGATCGCGACTCATCAATTATTTGTTGAAATTCAAAAATCAAATCTCAAAAGTCAACGTTAAGGCATTTCGATCCGACTTCGCCGACGGACGGACGTCGGATCTTCATGATTTTAGTTTTGCATCTTGAGTTTTCGAGTTTTCTTAAAGTATGAATCTTTCGGCAGTCACCCGAACAATTTTTGGCAAGAAGGTGAAGGCATTGCGCCGCGCGCACCAGATCCCCGCGATTGTGTACGGCCACGGCGTGACGCCGCGCGCCATTACCGTGCCGGAAGGAGTATTGGCGAGCGCATACCGCGCCGCCGGCGCATCAAGCATTCTCGACATCGCCATTGACGGCGCCTCCACCAAAGCGCTCATCAAGGACGTGCGGCGCGATCCGGTGTCGGGCGCGATCCTGCATGTTGATTTTCAGGAAGTGAAACTCACGGAAAAGATCAAAGCACCCGTGCCGCTGGTCGTGAAGGGGGAAGCGAAGGCGGTCAAAGAGTTGGGCGCCGTATTGGTGCGTTCATTGGGCCAGTGCGAGGTCGAATGTTTGCCGCAGGATTTGCCGCATGAGTTTGCGGTGGAGGTGGCGCATCTTGCCGCGGTAGGCGACATGATCCGCGTGAGCGATCTCGTCGTGCCGCCCCATGTACGCGTGCTGACCCGGCCGGAGACGGTAGTCGTCATCATCGAGAAGAAGAAGGAAGAAGAGGCGGCGCCGGTCGCGGCGGCCGCCGCAGTCGCGCCTGACCTCACCCAGGTGAAGACGGAAGGGGAGCTGAAACGAGAGGAGAAGAAAGCAAAGGCAGAGGCGGAGAAAGAGATCAAGGTATAGCATTCCAGAGACAGCATTCCAGAGGCGGTTGGAATGAAGCGCATTTTGGAGTACAATGAAGCTGTACTTTTCCACACCCGCTTGTCATCCATGCTCAATCACACGCAAGTACGACGCCGGGGGTTTACCCTCATTGAATTGCTGGTCGCGGTGGCGATCATTGGTTTGATTTCCACGCTGGTCGCGGTGGCGATCAACAACGCCCGCCAAAAGAGCCGCGACGGATTGCGTAAAGGGAACCTGAACCAGATCAAAAATGCGCTGGAGCTGCATTTGCAGCAATACGGCGCGTATCCGGTGAGTTCCAGCAGCGGCGCCGCGTTTGATTGCATCAATGGCATTCCCAATCCGGGACTGACGCAATTGCAAAGCTATATCACGCCGTTGCCCTTGGATCCTCTGAACAGCGGCACCAACGGACAGCGGGATTCGGTGGCGGAAGGCTGCATTGCGTACCGCAGTGCGGGCACCCAGTACAAGCTCGTGACCGCGCTGGAGCTGGACGTCGACCTTATGGCCAACGACGGCGGCATACGCTCATGTTGGTTTGAGCTTTACACGTCGGGAGGACAAGTGTTTGATCCGGGACTGTGCCCGTGATGAGTTGACAGTTTTCAGTTTTCAGCGAGCCGCGTGAGAAGCGCGGTTTTTGTTGTATGCTGCGCATGAGAAGCGTGCTGCCAATGCGTTCTGCGGCGTACCCTGGTTGCAGGGACCTCCATTCAGCCGAGGCGAGAAGCGCGCCATACGCATCGTTTTCGATTTCAATCGCAATACAGTCAGGGTGCCACCGATCGCCCTTCGCTCGTAATTGGTCGAAAAGGCGGCGGTAGGGCCGTGATCCGTCAGGCCCGCCGTCGAGCGCGCGGCGTGGTTCAGAGGAAAGATCGGAATTGGGTGCTATCGTTTGTGCGGGGACATAAGGGAGGTTTGCTACCAATACAGTTTGACAGTCTATCAGTCTATCAGTTTGTGTTTTTAAAACCGGCGCGAGCAAGTCGCCTTGCAAGAAGACGATGCGGTCGGTAACGCCGTGGCGTGCGGCATTTTCGCGGGCGACGGCGAGTGCCTGTACCGCAATATCGGTGGCGATGATGTGCGCAGAGGGCAGCTGTAGCGCGAGCGTCACGGCAATGCACCCGCTTCCCGTGCCCACGTCAATCAGCGTGCATGATTTTCTGATTACCGTTCCTTGTTCCCTGATCGTTGTTCTCTGTTCTTTGATCACGGCTTCCACCAGCTCCTCGGTCGCGCTTCGGGGGATGAGTACGTGCTTGTTGACCGCAAATGAGAGGCCGCAGAATTCTTTTTCTCCGGTGAGATAGGCGAACGGCTCCCCGCGTGCACGGCGCATGACGAGGTGGTTGAATTGTTGAATGGTTACATGGTTGAGCGGTTGGTTTTGGTAGATGGTAAGGTACGTTCGCGGCTGTCGAAGAAGGTGCGCGAGCAGGAGCTCGGCGTCGAGCCAGGGCGACGGAATGCCTGCCGTATCAAGTTTAATTTTTGCCTCGAAAAGAGCATCGCGGATGGTCATGTGGCAATGAAATGTAAAAATCAAATCTCAAACGTCCGCGAAGCGGCAGGAATCCACGGGCTTGCCCGTGGAGGAATGAGCCCCCGCGAAGCGGGCAAGCGAAGCTTGTAAAGTTTGCAAGTGCCACGGCTTTAGCCGTGGGTATCTACAAATCAAAATGAGAGTGTCCCGACGTGGTCGGGACGATTTTTAATTTGAATTAATATTTACCATTTTGATGTTTGAGTTTTGCGTTTTGGATTATGTCCGTTGCGCCCGCTCCCACTCCTTCAGCTTCTCGATGAGGGGATCCAGATTGCCGTCGAGTATCTCCTCGATCTGGTGCCAATTCTCGTTCACGCGGTGGTCGGTGATGCGGTCTTGGGGGAAATTATAGGTGCGGATTTTCTCGGAACGCTCGCCGGTGCCTACTTGCGATCTGCGATCTGCCTCGATCGCCGCGCGTCGCTCTTCTTCGGCTTTGGCGAAGAGGCGCGCGCGGAGCACGGTCATCGCCTTGATGCGGTTTTGCTGCTGCGAGCGCTCGTCCTGGCATTGCACGACGATGCCCGTGGGCAGGTGGGTGATGCGGATTGCGGAATAGGTGGTGTTAACCGATTGGCCGCCGTGACCCGACGCGGTCGAGGTTTCTATTTTCAGATCTTTGGGCTGAATGTCTACGTCCACGTCTTCCGCTTCCGGCATGACGGCCACGGTCACGGTCGAGGTATGCACGCGCCCCGCCTTCTCCGTGTCCGGCACCCTTTGGACGCGCTGGACGCCGCGTTCGAATTTGAGGCACGAATAGACGCGGTCGCCTTGAATCTCAAAAATAATTTCCTTGTATCCGCCGAGGCTCGTGCGGCTCTCATCAATGTGTTTCACGGTCCAGCCTTTCCGCTCCGCGTAGCGCATGTACATGCGGGTAAGCTCTGCGGCAAACAGCGAGGCTTCATCGCCCCCGGCGCCGGCGCGGATTTCCACGATCGTGTCGCGGGTATCCAGCGGGTCCGCGGGCATGAGGCGCTCTTCAAGCGCGGCGCGCGCAGCCGCTTCCTGCGGCCGCAATATTTCCAGTTCCGCGGCGGCAAGTGTTGTTAACTCTTCTTCCCCGCTCTTGAGCGCATCTTCCGCCTCGGCAATGCCGGCGCGCATGCGTTCCCACTCGTCCGCGCAGGAAACGGCCTCCTGCAGCGCATGGTATTCCTTGCTCACGCGCTGGAATTCTTGGGGACGCGACACCAGGGAAGCATCCGAGAGCTTTGCTTCCCGCTCTTTCGCCTGTGTGCGAGTTTTGGCGATGAGCGCTTTTAACATACTGCTCGTGTCATGCGATTTGAATGTTATTCGTCGATTGGTAGTGTAGTACAAAGAAAAAACACTGCCCCCTGGAGAGCAGTGCCGTGAGATGAATTACTGATCGGATTTCTGATGCCCCATTTTCTTCGCCGCCATGAGGGCTTCCTTCGTTTTCTTCACCGCTTCCTCTTCTTTCTTCTTCTTTTCTTTGGCGCGTTCCGCCTTCTTCTCTTTCTGCGCGCTTACCGTCGATTTGAGGCTTGAAGATTTGGTCGCGCGCTCCTGGAATTTTTCCACGCGGCGGGCGGCGTCCACGAGTTTCTGCTTGCCGGTGTAGAAAGGATGGCAGGCTGCGCAAATTTCCACATGGATGGCCTCACTCGTGGATCCGGCTTCATATTTCGCCCCGCAGGCGCAGGTAATGGCGGCGTGAGGGAAATAGTTTGGATGAATCTTTGACTTCATACGATGAAGAGCGTACCAGAGGCGGGGGGTATTGTCAAATAGAATGAGGTATGATAGGCTTGGGAATGCACTTGCTCAAAACTTAAACGTCACAAGGAATCTCCGCGAGACTGACGTGTTCAAAATTCTAGATCGCATTCCCTCGTTTTGGATTTTGATTTTTGCATTTATTTATCAATCTCATATCCTGGATTGCGCAGCTCCTCCTTGCTTGCGATTGCCGCAAGGTCATGCGTGAGACGAAGGGATAGAGGCGATAAAAGGAGTCACGTAGTATGCCCACCATACCCTCACTGCAGGATCTCTTGAAGGCCGGCGTGCATTTTGGCCATCGGGAGACCAAATGGCACCCCAAGATGGCGCCCTTTATTTTTACCGTGCGCAACGGCATCCACATCATTGACCTGGAGAAGACCGTGGAGAAATTAAAAACCGCGCTGGAATTCCTGAAGGGAGTCGCTGCCAAAGGCGGCGTGGTGCTGTTCATCGGCACCAAGCCGCAGGCGCGCGCGCACGTGCGGGCCGCGGCGGAATCCGCAGACGCGCCGTATGTGACCGAACGCTGGCTTGGCGGCACGCTCACCAACTTCGTCGTCATTCATAAACTCGTGCGGAAGCTCGAGGAGATCGAGCGGAAGCTCGCGGATGCGGACGCGGACAAGAAATATACCAAGCTGGAGCGGCTGATGTTTGACCGCGAACGGCAGCGGCTCGTCGAAGCGGTCGGCGGCGTGCGCGCCATGAAGGGGTTGCCGCAGGCCGTGGTGTGCGCCGATCTCATTCATGACGAGACGGCGGTGCGCGAGGCGCGGCGCCGGCAAGTGCCGACGGTCGCGCTGTGCGACACCAATGCGGATCCCGAAGACGCGACGTACCCCATTCCCGCCAATGACGACGCCAGCCGGTCCATTGCGTTCCTCATGAAGCTGTGCGCGGATGCGGTGCGGGAAGGCGTTGCGGCGCGCGCGACGGCCGCCGCAGAGGCGTCCCAGGCGCAGGAAGCAGCCGCCGCCGCTGACGCGGCGGAGGAGACTGCGCAGGTGCCCGAAGACATCGTGGTGGAAGCGGTGAAGAAGGCGAAGGTGAAGGAGGAGATAGAGGTGTAGCTCGCTGGTCATTGAGAAAACACGCGTCGTCCCGCCCAGCCGCGGGACGCGCTCCGCCTCGCCCGCGCGCTCCCCCGACTTGGTTGGGGGAACCATGCGCGCGTGGTCTACGGAGGGTTTTCTCCCATGACCATCTCGCATGGGGATAGTGAGGAAGTAAAACGAATAAAATTATGCATATCACCGCATCACTTGTCGCACAATTAAGAGAGAAAACGGGCGTTGGCATGATGGACGCCAAGAAGGCGCTTCTTGACGCAGGCGGGGATGAGGCAAAGGCGGTGGCAATTTTGCGCAAGAAGGGGATGAAGGCGGTGGAGAAGCGCCAGAGCAAAGCCGCCAATGAAGGCGTCGTGGAGGCGTATGTGCATACGAACGCCAAAGTGGGCGTGCTCGTGGCGCTTGCTTGCGAGACGGATTTCGTCGCGCGCAATGCTGAATTCCGCGCATTGGCGCATGAGATTGCGCTCCATGCGGCGGCGATGAGTCCGCGGTACATGAAGCCGGAGGACGTGCCGGCGGAGACGCTCGCGCAGGAGAAGGAAATTTATCGCGCACAGCTGCGCGCGGAGAAAAAGCCCGAGGCCATGATGGACAAGATCATCGAAGGCAAAATCCAGAAATTCTACCAAGATCATTGCCTGCTCAAGCAGCCGTTTGTCAAGGACGAAGAGAAGACCGTTGAAGATTTGATTACGGCGGCCACTGCCAAACTGGGGGAGAAGATTGAGCTCAAATCCTTCGCGCGGATTGAGATATAGCGTTTTTGAATTTGCGAACGACGGGCTCTCACGCGAGGGCCGTTTTGATTTGATCTTTCTCCCCACTGGTGGGAGAATTGAAACACGAGACCTTGTATGAATTTACCGACCGCGGGCATTTCATAATTCACGAGTTTCCGGAGTTGATTGAGGTAATAAAGGGGAATATTATCATGCGTTCATGGGTATGCTTGTATTCATTGATGAGTCAGGAGATACCGGCTTGCAGATTACGCAAGGGGCTACGAAATTTTTCACCATCGTGATGGCAGTGTTTGAGGATATGGATGAGGCGCATTCGTGTGTGCAGCGCATTTGCCTATTGCGCAGGGAGCTGCGTGTACCAGAGGGGTTCGAGTTCCATTTTCATCAGAATTCACTGCGGGCGCGAGAAGCATTTTTACGCGCAGTTTTGCCCTATCAGTTTTTCTATTATGGCATCGTCATTGACAAAGCAAAGTTGTTTGGCGAAGGATTCAAGAATAAAGAGTCGTTTTACAAGTATGCCTGCGGGCTTCTTTTTGAGAATGCGAAAGAAAAGTTGCGCAGCGCCATCGTGGTGATTGATTCTTCGGGGAGAGATTTGTTCAAATACCAACTCGCTTCGTACCTTAGTCGACGTATGAATACCGAAGAGGGACACACGCTCATTAAGAAGATGAAAATGCAGGATTCGCACCGCAATGAACTCTTGCAGCTGGCAGACATGCTGGCGGGCGCGGTGAACCGCAGTTTAAGCGTGGAGAAGCGCGAGGCAGAACGTTTCAGGGCGATCATCAAACCGCGCGAGATGTATGTGCAAATTTGGCCAAAATAAAACTTCCGGCTCTATCCGCCAGTGAGGCGGAAAGCGGCGATAAACGCCACAGTTCGAACCGGAAGCAATTCCATCCTCAATCTACCATAGTGGTGTACATCCGTCAATACTTTGTCGCACACTTTGTCGCACATTTACGAAATGGCTCATTACCTGGTTATGAGCCGTTTTTTGTTGTAATGAACTGGACAAGCCTCTCTCTCTCTCTCTCTCTCTCTCTCTGCTTATATGTCTCTTGCAAGGAAATGAATCCTTGCTTAAAAACATTGGAGGTTTGCGGTGGCAAAACCAACCGAACCGCAGCTTCGCCTGTTAACCGATCTTGGGATTGACGATCCCCCACCCATAAAGGCGGCTTGTCGTACCACTATCACCTTTATTTTGCAGGGCAATGGAGCCGGCACATTCGCCAATCAATATCAGCGAGCAGCCTATTTCAAGTCTGAGCAAGGGAAGTGGATTTACCGGCAGGTTGAGGACACTCTCAATCACACAGTTGGTCGTGTGAAATATCTCCTCCCAAAAACGAAAGGACTGGAAGATTAGCACTCAACGACTGAGTTTGGACGGTTGAGGATCATCGGTGGGTGATCCAAAATGGCGTACAGGCGACAAAGACCACTCTTGTATCTTTGGGAGTGGTCTTCAATTTGATTTTCCAATCAAGAGATGGGAGAATTGATGCATGTTGGCGCCCATCACACATCTTTGGATAGACGAGTCAGGGGATAAGGGTTTTAAGTTTGACAAGGGATCCTCACGGTTTCTCATCATTGCGGCAGCATGGGTTGTTGATGCGTCAATCGAAATGATTGAACGGGAACTGGCGCAGCTTCGCTCTGCGTGCTCGTTTTCTCCGAATCATGAATTCAAATTTTCTCGCAGCAAAAACGCGGTTCGAGAAAAATTCCTGTACTCACTCATTCAACTCCCGGTACGCTACAAGGCTATTGTAGTGGATAAACGAAATGCTGCCGCTTCACTGTTCAGGTTACAGCCGAGCCAACTCTACGTGGAGTCAATAAAACGGATCCTCTATGACAATGATCCGCCTCTCAACGGCGCCATAGTCGTCATTGATGAAGCTACGGCGGGTATTCATAAGAAAGAATATAATCGTATCCTGAAACACCATGTCAGTAAAAACCTTGTGCAAAAAATTCGCCAAGCAAGGTCCCAAAGCGACGCAATGATCCAGATTACTGATATGATTGCGGGCAGCATTTTCCGCCATTACGAAAAAGGCGACTCGCACTACCATGAGCGCCTCATGGGTAAAGAAAAGTTATTGATAGAATTTTGAATATA
>Ga0155897_147_pt2 | contig 12788 bp, 18 predicted proteins | sample RifCSPlowO2_01_FD_107551 | JGI IMG/M metagenome (GOLD analysis project Ga0155897, IMG submission 107551) | Candidatus Uhrbacteria bacterium RIFCSPLOWO2_01_FULL_55_36
CTGCGCGTTGACCTGCTGCACGGTTTCGATGACCACGGAGACGACGATCAAGACCGACGTGCCGCCGATGACCAGGGTCGTGAGATTGAACACGGACTGCATGAGTACGGGCAGGACGGCGATGGCGCCCAGGAATGCCGCACCCGCGAGCATGATGCGGTTTGATACCTGCCCCAGGTAAGCCGCCGTCTCTTTGCCAGGCCGGAGCCCGGGGATGAACCCGCCCTGCTTCTGGAGGTTTTCCGCCACTTTGTCGGGATGGAAAATAACCGCGGTGTAGAAATAGGTAAAGCCGAAGACCAGCAGGAAATACAGGATGCCGTAGAACGCCTGATTCTGGAACAGGCGGATGACGAAATCCGCGCCGTTGCGCAGGAAGGACGACTCCGCCCGCAGGAAAAACTGCGCGATCAGCGGCGGAAAGAGCACGATGGAAATGGCGAAAATAATGGGGATGACGCCTGCCTGGTTGACCCGCAGGGGAAGATGCGTGGACACGCCGCCCGTCGTGCGAATGCCGCGTATCTGGCGCGCATAGGTCACCGGAATATTCCGCTGCGCTTCGGTAATAAAAACGATTGCCGCCACCGTGACGACGGCAATGGCGATAAACGCAATGAGGGGAAGGAACTGGCTGGAGGTATAGACCGCAAGGGTTTGCTGCAGCGACCGCGGAAGTCCCGCGATGATCCCCGCGAAGATCAGGAGCGAAATGCCGTTGCCCACCTTCTTCTCCGAAATAAGCTCCCCGATCCACATGAGAAACACCGTGCCGGCCGTAAGCGAGAGAAGGGTGAGCACCCAGGTCGCGAGCGTGAATCCCTCCACGATCTGGGCGCCTAAGCTAGACGACTGGCGAAGCAAAGTAATGATGCCGTACCCCTGCAACGCCGCGAGCGGCACGGACAGAATACGCATGTACTGGTTCAATTTCCGCTGCCCGCTCTCTCCTTCTTTGGATATTTCTTCAAGCGAGGGAATGACCATCTGCAGAAGCTGGATGATGATGGAGGCGGTGATATAGGGTCCCACGCCCAGCGCGACCACGGAAAAATTCTCCAGGCCTCCGCCGGAGAAGAGATTCAACAGCCCCAATACCTGGTTGGACGCGAAAAACTGCCGCAATACGGCGGTGTCCACGCCCGGGATGGGGATGTGCGCCGCCAGGCGGAATATCGCCAGCATGCCGAGGACGAAGAGAATCTTCTTGCGCAATTCAACGTCTTTCCAGATGAGTTCTAAACGGCTTACAAAGGCCATAACTGACAAAATCCTAAACTCTAATTTCTAAATTCTAAACAAATCCCAGTGACCAAAATTCAAAAAACGTTTTGAGCATTCGAGTTTTGAGCATTGTTTACAAGTTAGGCGGCTCCGCCGCACTCACGCAGTCCCGCACTAAGGCGAGCGAGCCTATAGTGCTGTGGTGAGTAACGGTAATACCCTCATAGAACAAAATTGAGCTTTTCTTAGCGAAAAAGATTGAAATTCCGATACGAAAATTTAGGGTTTCGGATTTAGAGCTTCACCACGGTGCCTCCCGCCCTCTCAATCGCCGCCCTGGCGCCCGCGGAAAATGCGCGCGCCTTGACCGTCAGTGATTGAGCGAGCTTCCCTCCGCCCAGCACCTTCAGCGGGCGCGCCGTATCTTTGAACACGCCCTTGGCTACCAGGCTTTTCAGCGTCACGGTCTCCCCCGCGGCATAGACGCGCTCTAAATCGCCCACGTTGACCGTGACGAACGATTTGGCGGCTTTCTGCGCGTGTCCGCGGCGCTGGGGCGTCTGCAAGAGCACGTGCCGCATGCCGAGGACACTAAGTTTATTGCGGCCGCCGCTGCGCGCCCGCTGGCCTTTGGTGCCGCGTCCCGCAGTCGTCCCGCGCTTGCCGCCGCGTCCGACTCGCTGGCTCACCTTACGGGATCCGGCGGCAGGTCGTAGTGTATGGAGTGAAAGTTCAGACATACCTCATGAGAAAATCCTAAATTCGAAATTCTAAATCCGAAATAAATTCAAAATTCAAATGTTCAAAATTTTGGATTTTGGTCATTCGTGCTTGTTTCGGATTTCGTGCTTCGTACTTCGTACTTCTTCTGTGTAGTCTTCTTTAACGACTGCAACGCCATAATAGTCAACTTCACGTTATTGACCTTATTGCTGCTGCCCAGCATCTTCGCGACGACATTGCCCACGCCTGCGACGGACAGCACCGGACGGATGGCGCCCCCGGCGATAATCCCGGTTCCCTTGGGCGCGGGCTTCAGGAAGAGAGACGCCGCCTTGAACCGCAGCCGCACCGGATGCGGAATCGTTTCCCGCACGATGGGGACGATGATGATCCTCTTTTTCGCGGCCGTCGTCGCTTTTGCGATCGCCTGCGTAACGTCCGCGCCCTTGCCCAGCCCCCAGCCCACGCGCCCCTTGCGGTCGCCCAAGACGACCAGCGCGCGGAATCGCATGCGCTTGCCCCCCTTCTGCACGCGCGTGACGCGCTTGATCTCGATGAGCTTCTGCTCGAATTCTTCAGGTTCGCGCCGCTGCGCGTCCCTGCGCGGATTGTTGCCTCGCCGTGGTAGACCCATAGAATTAGTTCGCTAACATTGACACATGCATACAATGGATGCGCGCGGGCAGGACTACAGTTGCAATCCGGCTTCTCGCGCGCCCTCGGCCAGCGCCTTGACCTGGCCGTGATACCGATACGACCCGCGGTCAAACACCGCGCGCGTGACCTTTTTCGACTGCGCCGCGCGCGCAAGACGCGCGCCCAGCTCTTTCGCCCGCGCGACGCCGCGCACCGTGGGCGTCTGCGCGCCTGCACGCGCCGCGTCATGCACCATGCACAGCGTGGTCCCCGCCGCATCGTCAATCAATTGCGCGTACAAATGACGGTTACTCCGGAACACCGACAGACGCGGCCTCTCCGCCGTGCCGAACAGACGGGCGCGGGTGCGATGCGCGCGCCGTTTTCTCAATTGTAACTTTTTTTTCTCCGGATTAGACATAGCATTACTATTGTTATGCGGCGCCGGCTCCTGCCGCCTTCACCTGCTTGCCCGCTTTCCTGCGCACGATTTCGTCTATATACTTGATGCCTTTGCCTTTATACGGCTCTGGCTTACGAAGCGCACGAATGCGCGCCGCCGTCTCCCCCACCTGCTGTTTGTCGATGCCGCGGATCACGACGATATTTTTTTCCACCGCCGCCGTAATGCCCTTGGGCAACGAAAACTTGACCGGGTGGGAAAAGCCGAGATTCAGATTCAGCGCGTCGCCCTCCACGGCCGCCCGATAACCGACGCCGTTGATCTCGAGCCGCTTCTCATACCCCGCGACCACTCCCGTCACCATATTGCCGATCAAGCGCGCCGACAGCCCCCACAAAGCGCGGTCTTCCTTGAGATCGGGATTCTTGACGGCCACGCTCACGCTCCCGCCTTCCTGGGCGATGGACACGCGCGGATGCAGAGCGAGCGAGAGCTCCCCTTTCGGCCCCTTGACCGCCACGACACCGTCCGCCACGTTCACCGTGACGGCAGAGGGGATCTGAATTGGTCTCTTTCCTATGCGGGACATATCAACTAAATGCAAAATGCAAAATGCAAATCTCAAAATGAAGGTATTCCGTCCCGCACCGCGGGACTCCATAATTTTGATTTGTAGATACCCACGGCTAAAGCCGTGGCACTTGCAAACTTTACAAGCTTCGCTTGCCCGCTTCGCGGGGGCTCATTCCTCCACGGGCAAGCCCGTGGATTCCTGCCGCTTCGCGGACGTTTGATGTTCGCATTGCGATTACCATACTTCGCACAATACTTCTCCTCCCACCTTCCGCGTGCGCGCTTCGCGGTTTGTCATGACGCCCTGCGGCGTGGAAATGACGGCGATGCCGTAATTGTTCTGCACCGAAGGAATATCGCGGTACGCGCGATAGACGCGCCGCCCCGGCGTTGACACGCGCGCCACGCGCGTAATCGCCGGCGTGCCGTCCTCCGCGTACTTCAGGCTCATGCGCAGCTGGTCGGGCACGAAACGTCCCCGCCGGCGGGCGCCATTATTCGCCACATGTTCAACGCGCGCGATGAATTGCTCCTGCGCGAGCACGTTGGCCACCGCATGCTTCAAAAGGGAATACGGCATCACCACCTCCGGCTTGCGCGCCATCTGGGCGTTGCGAATACGAGTGAGCATGTCTGCGATTGGATCGGTAAGCATACCCGCCTAAATTTTGCTGATAATAACACTCATAATCTTGTGTGAGAGCATCGTGATGCGGTTCATTGCCGTATCATTGAGGATTTCCCGCAAAAAACTGAGGCGGGCATATTCCTTGTTTACCATGACGACTTTACCACGCCCGGTACCTGTCCTGCATTGGCAAGCTCGCGGAAACAAATGCGGCATACTTCGAAATCCCTCATGTATCCCCTGCGCCTGCCGCAGCGCCAGCAGCGATTCGCCTTGCGGGTGCTGAATTTCTGCACGCGCTTCGACTTTGCAATTTGTGCTTCAGTGGCCATACCAATGTGAAAACCCTAAATCCGAAATTCTAAATTCGAAATAAATCCCAAATACCAATGTTCAAAATGTTGTAGATACCCACGGCTAAAGCCGTGGCACTTGCAAACTTTACAAGCTTCGCTTGCCCGCTTCGCGGGGGCTCATTCCTCCACGGGCAAGCCCGTGGATTCCTGCCGCTTCGCGGACGTTTGATGTTCGCATTGCGATTACCATACTTCGCACAATACTTCTCCTCCCACCTTCCGCGTGCGCGCTTCGCGGTTTGTCATGACGCCCTGCGGCGTGGAAATGACGGCGATGCCGTAATTGTTCTGCACCGAAGGAATATCGCGGTACGCGCGATAGACGCGCCGCCCCGGCGTTGACACGCGCGCCACGCGCGTAATCGCCGGCGTGCCGTCCTCCGCGTACTTCAGGCTCATGCGCAGCTGGTCGGGCACGAAACGTCCCCGCCGGCGGGCGCCATTATTCGCCACATGTTCAACGCGCGCGATGAATTGCTCCTGCGCGAGCACGTTGGCCACCGCATGCTTCAAAAGGGAATACGGCATCACCACCTCCGGCTTGCGCGCCATCTGGGCGTTGCGAATACGAGTGAGCATGTCTGCGATTGGATCGGTAAGCATACCCGCCTAAATTTTGCTGATAATAACACTCATAATCTTGTGTGAGAGCATCGTGATGCGGTTCATTGCCGTATCATTGAGGATTTCCCGCAAAAAACTGAGGCGGGCATATTCCTTGTTTACCATGACGACTTTACCACGCCCGGTACCTGTCCTGCATTGGCAAGCTCGCGGAAACAAATGCGGCATACTTCGAAATCCCTCATGTATCCCCTGCGCCTGCCGCAGCGCCAGCAGCGATTCGCCTTGCGGGTGCTGAATTTCTGCACGCGCTTCGACTTTGCAATTTGTGCTTCAGTGGCCATACCAATGTGAAAACCCTAAATCCGAAATTCTAAATTCGAAATAAATCCCAAATACCAATGTTCAAAATGTTGTAGATACCCACGGCTAAAGCCGTGGCACTTGCAAACTTTACAAGCTTCGCTTGCCCGCTTCGCGGGGGCTCATTCCTCCACGGGCAAGCCCGTGGATTCCTGCCGCTTCGCGGACGTTTGAATTTTGGTCATTCGAATTTGTTTCGGATTTCGTGCTTCGTGCTTCGGATTCCATACTCTATTGAACAGAATCTGCCTGAAATGGAAACCCCAGCAGCTTCAGCAGCGCAAATCCTTCGTCTCTCGTGTGCGCCGTAGTGTGCACGCTGACTTCAAGCCCGTGAATGCGCTCAACTTCGTCCGGCCTGATTTCAGGAAACGCAAGGTGTTCGCGCAGCCCCACGGTCAGATTCCCCTGCCGGTCAACCGATGCGGACGTGATGCCGCGAAAATCATGAATGCGGGGAAACGTCACCGAGGTCAGTTTCGTCAGGAAATCCTCCATCCTTCGCCCCCGCAGCGTCACCTTCGCTCCCACCGTCTGTCCCGCGCGGATCTTAAACGCGGCAATGGATTTCTTGGCGAGGGTAAAAATCGGTTTCTGCCCGGTAATGCGCTGCAGCGTCTGCCCGACGGTCGCCATGTATTTCTCATCTCCCCTGTTCTTCCCCACGCCCACATTCACCACCACGTAATCGACGCGCGGCGCCGCGAGCGGATTGCGATATCCGAATTGCGCCATCAACGCGGGGACGATCTTCTGTGTATAGTGTTCTCGAAACGCCATAGCGGGATCGCTGATCAATGATCATTAATAATTAGGCAAAGGTTGCCTGACACTTCTTGCACATTCTTTGTTTGACGCCGTCAGCGGATACATGGAATCCGACCCGCGTCTTCTTGCCGCACGAAGGGCACAACAGCATCATGTTGGCGACAGCGACCGGCGACGGATACTCAATACGCTGTCCCGCCGTACTCCCGCGCGCGCGCAAATGCTTCACGCGGACATTAAGGCCTTCCACGACGGCCACGCCTTCACCGGGGAACGACTGAATGATCTTGCCGTGCTTCCCTTTGTCTTTCCCCTTCATGAGGATAACGGTATCGCCTTTCTTTATTTTCATACCACTTCCGGTGCCAATGAAATAATCTTTGCGAACCCTTTGATGCGCAGCTCGCGCGCGACGGGCCCGAAAATACGCGTACCCTTCGGGTCCTTCGTCTTCGGATCGATAATGACCGCCGCATTGTCGTCAAACCGCAGATAGGTGCCGTCTTTCCTGCGAATCTCCTTGTGCGTGCGCACGATCACCGCGTCGTAGACTTCTCCTTTTTTCACCCCGGTGTGCGGCTCCGCCGCCTTGACGGACACCTTGACCACGTCGCCGATCGAGGCGATCCGCTTCTTGAATCCCCCTTTCACGTGGATAACCTGCAGGATGCGCGCGCCGCTGTTGTCGGCGACTACTAACATTGTTCTGTGCTGAACCATAGCAAGTGTAATGCAAAATGCAAAAATCAAAATGCAAAATGAAGGTATTATGTGCCGCTTGGCGGCACTCCATAATTTTGGACTTTGGATTTTGGACTTTGGACTTTCTCAATAACCTTCCATCTCTTGTCTTTCGACAACGGACGGCATTCCACAAATATCACCTTGTCGCCGGTGTGATAGGCGCCCTTCTCGTCGTGTACCTTGAAGGTGGTGCTCGCCACATACCGCTTCTCGTATTTGGGATGCACTTTCACGCGGTCCACATTCACCACCAGGGTCTTCTGCATGCGGTCGGATACGACGGTGCCGATAAAGGTGCGCGGATGGGTCATACGGTGCGGTTACGAAGAGTAAGGATGCGCGCAATCGTCTTCCGCGCCGCTCGTCCCGCGCGCACGTCCTTCTGCTGTCCGGTCGCGACGTGAAAACGGAACGCGGTGCGCGCTACGCGCTGTGCGTTCAATATTTTTTCCAATTCCTCTTTCGATGTGTCCTTTAATTCCTTGTAATTCATACCCGCCTAAGTTTTTGCAATAATACATACTCTCGCCAACATCGGGCGTGTTGCAGTGCTTACCCAGGAAGAAGACCGCCCGTTGCTCAACCTGCTCGATTTTGTATTCTTGAATACTGACATACACGTTCTCTCCTCTTCATTACATATTTTTTAAGAAAATGACATACGCGATACCCCCGTTGCAAAAATTTAGACGGGCATAATCCTTACCATTATGTATCTTCTCTCTTCACGGCCTTGCTCCTCACCGAAAGTTTGTAGCCCGCGCTCACCAGCGCATGCCGCGCGGCTGCGTCTTCCACGCCGTCAAGCTCAAACAGTACCATGCCCGGCCGGATATTGGCAACGTAATGATCGACTGCGCCTTTGCCGCTGCCCATCGGCACCTCCGACCCCTTCACGGTGATCGGCTTGTCGGGGAATATCCGCACCCACATCTTCCCTCCTTTTTTCAGGGATCGGGAAATCACCTTCCGCGCCGATTCAATCTGGCGGGACGAGACCCATCCGTGCGTGACCGCCTTCAGGCCCCATCCCCCGTAGCTCACCTTGTGCATGCGCGTCGTCGCCGCGCGCACGGCGCCCGCGTGATGGTGCCACTTGCGGTGTTTTACTTTCTTCGGAAATAACATATACCACTTCGTGGAATTACCAATTTCCAATTTCTCACCGCCATGGCGGGATCTCGCTGCGGCGGGACAATTTCCAAATAATCTCCAAGCTCAAATTTCCCAATTTCAAAAACTTGGCCATGGGACCATTGGGATTTATTTGGTCATTGGTTATTGGGATTTGGGATTTCACGCGCATACTTAAGCCTAAGATTAAATTCCGCTCATTGCTGTTTACTTTTTGTTTCGTCAACCTTCGAGAAAACTTCCCCGTGATTCACCCATACCTTGACGCCCACCGTGCCGTAGGTGGTCACTGCCGCCGTGCGCGCATACTCGATATTCGCGCGCAGGGTATGCAGGGGAATTTTCCCTTGCGAGAGCGTCTCATCCCGCGCGATTTCCGCGCCGCCAAGCCTCCCGCCCATCTGTATCTTCACTCCCAATGCGCCCGCCTTCATCACCTGCTCGATGGCCCGCTTCATCGCGCGGCGGAAAGGCATCCGTCGCTCGATTTCCTGGGCAAGGGCGACCGCCACAATCTGGGCGTTGCGTTGCGGATGTTCTGCCTCTTTGATGGAGAGATTGAGCTTGGTGCCTTTCACGCGGAAAAACCGGCGCTCAAGATCCTTGCGCAATTCGTCCACGCCGCTGCCGCCGCGCCCGATGATGACGCCGGGCTTGCCGGTAACGACCGTCACGGTGACGGAATTGGCGCCCCGCTCGATTTCCACCTGGGCCAAGCTGGCGTCCCGAAATTTGCGCCGGAGGTACGTGCGCACCTCGACGTCCTGCTTCAGCAGCGCCGCATAGTTCCGTCCGCGCGCAAACCACTTTGAATCCCACGTGGACGTGGTGCCGAGGCGGAAAGCTCTGGGATGTACTTTTTGACCCATACCCGCCTAAATTTTGCTGATAATTACTGCTATAACCTTTTGCATAAAGAATTGGTTCGATTCATTGCCGTATCATGAGGATACCCCGCAAAACTTAGGCGGGCATATTCCTTACTGTTTACTTTTTTCTTTCTCTTCTTTTTTTCCACTCCGTGCCACGCGCTCGCCCAGTATGACGGTAATATGGCTCGTTCTGCGACGGATCGGCGCGCCGCGCCCCATTGCGCGGGGAAACATGCGCTTGAGCACGGGGCCTCCGTCTACGCGTATCTGCTTCACGTACAAATTCGCCGCATCAAGCTGGAAATTATGCCGCGCATTCGCCGCGGCGGATTCGATGAGCTTCTTCAGCGCGCGCGCGGGATGGTGCGGGTCAAACAACAATACGCTCACGGCCTTCTGCACGTCAAGCCCGCGCACCATATCCGCCAACAGTCGCACCTTGCGGGGACCATGCCGTAAAAATCTCAATTGTGCGGAAACATCCATACCCGCCTAAATTTTGCTGATAATTACTGCTATAACCTTTTGCATAAAGAATTGGTTCGATTCATTGCCGTATCATGAGGATACCCCGCAAAACTTAGGCGGGCATATTCCTTATTATTATTTCTTCATCATTTCTTCGCAGGTTTAGCTTCCGTCTCCGTCTTTCCTTGTGCCGCTTCCGTCTCCGCCTGCTTTGTCTCCAACTCCTTCTGCATGCGACCGCCGTGCCTGACGAATTTGCGCGTCGGTGAAAATTCCCCCAGGCGATGCCCGACCATATTCTCGACAATGGACACGGACACATGCACCTTCCCGTTATGCACGCCGATGAGGTACCCCACCATCTCGGGCGTGATAGTGCTCGCGCGCGCCCATGTTTTGACCGCCGTCTTATCGCCGGGCTTCGCGCGCTTGAGCTTCTCCTTTAAGGCGTGATCCACGTAAGGGCCTTTTTTAAGTGATCGGGACATACCATTATGAAAAATTCTAAATCCTAAAAACGAAATAAACTCTCAACCAGAGGCTAATCCGCCTCTGGCGGAAAATGATCAAAATTCAAAACGTCTTGAAAATTTGGATTTTGGGTTTGTTTCGAATTTCGTGCTTAGAGTTTCGGATTTCATACTATAAGGAATACATTGACTACATCACGCATAAGACCCCTTTCATGAACGTCTCTTGATGATTAAACGGTTAGTCCACTTGTCTTTCTTGCGCGTGAATACGCCAAACGCGTGCTTGCCCCACGGCGTCTTGGGGAATTTCATGCCGATGGGATTGTGTCCTTCGCCGCCGCCGTGAGGGTGATCCACCGGATTCATCGCCTTCCCGCGCACGGTAGGCCGTCTCCCCAAATGGCGCATCCTCCCCGCCTTGCCCAGCCGCTCCAACCGCTGATCCGGATTGGAGACTTGCCCCACGGACGCGCAGGCGTCCTGGGGAAACATGCGCACTTCTCCGGACGGCAATTTCACGTGCGCAAAACCTCCTTCGATGTTCATGAGCGTGGCCTGCGTGCCGGCCGAACGCACGATCTTGCCGCCCTGCCCGGGTACCAGCTCGAGATTGTACACCGGCAGACCGGTCGGAATGTGCATCAGGGGCATGCGGTTGCCCGGGCGCGCGTCCACGTGGCCACGGCTCGACACCACCGCCGCGCCCTCCTTGAGATCCACGGGGGCGGGAATATACCGCTTCTCGCCATCAGGATACGCGATCAGGGCGATCGCCGCCGTGCGGTTGGGATCGTACTCCACCGCCACCACCTGCGCAGGTATGTCATAGCGATCCTGCCTGAAATCAACCATGCGGTAGAGCCGCTTGGCGCCTCCGCCGCGATGGCGCACGGTAATCTTGCCCTGCGCGTTCCGCCCGCCAGTTTTCTTCAAAGACTGCGTCAGTGCGCGATCGGGGCGCCGTGGCGAAAAATTCGTATGCGAAATACTCGACGCGCCGCGTCGGCCGGGACTGGTTGGCTTGTACAGGGTAAGCGACATAGGTGACTAAACTTAGGCGGGCTTTTCGCCTGATTTCAACACGTCAATCGTCTGTCCTTGCGGCAACGTGACAATCGCCTTTTTGAAACGCTTCGTCGTGCCCTCGCGGCGTCCAAACCGCACCGCAGTGCCCGCATAGCGCTGTACGGTCACGGACACGGGTGACACGCCATACCGGTTCCGCACCGCATCGGCAATCGCGCCCTTCGGCGCGTGCGGCGCCACGATAAACACGTACTGGCCCAAGGATGCAAGCCGCGTCGCCTTCTCGGTCACCACCGGCTTCACGAGTATGCCGCGATCCTCATACTCCCGCGCCGTGATGCGCGCCGCTGCCGCGCCTTCGACCGTGCGCTTTTTTTCGGACACAGGTTCAACGCGCGCCGTTTTGGGAAGCGCGGAAGGAGCTACTTCGTGTTTTCGCTTGAACCGGTCAAAAAAACCCATACCTATTGAAAAATTACAAATTCCAAATTACAAATTCCAAACAAATCCAAAATTCCAAATTCCAAATTCTTGGTCATTCGTTCATTGGAATGTATTTGGGATTTGGATATTGGGATTTGGGATTTCATAATGCTATTTCTTTGATCTTGCACATCGCTTGAGCAAGACGGGGATCACGTCCGGAGTGGCAATAATGTACTTGTATCCCACCGCGTCCTCCAGCGCCGCGTCTTGCACGCTGACCGCCTTGATCCCGGGCACGTTGCGGCTTGCGCGCGTGAGCGCGGCATTGGCCCCTGCCGTCAGCAATAGCATCTCATGCCGACGGCTGTCCCCCCAGGCCGCGTGCACGAGCGCGGGCACATGGGCCTTCGCCTGCGTCATCAGCTCGACAAACTGCTTGGTTTTCGGCGCGGACAGCGGGAATGCGTGCAGCCATGCCAGACGGCTCCCCTTCCATTTCCCCGAAAGCGCGGATGCCAGCGCCTTGCGCGCGACTTTTTCGTTCACCTTGCGCTCCCAATTCCTCTCGCTGCGGGGCCCGAAGACCACTCCTCCCCCTTTCCATTGCGGCGAGCGAATGGAACCCTGGCGCGCGCGCCCCGTACCCTTTTGCCGCCACGGCTTCCGGCCGCCGCCCCGCACTTCGCCGCGGGTTTTGGTATGCGCCACCGAGGCACGGCGCGAAAATTCACGCGCCGTCAGCACGCGGTGCAGCAACTCGCGATCCACACGTGCCCCAAATACTTCCTTCGGCAAATCAATCTCCTGTGCGACACTCCCGTCTAAATTGTACACATGAGCCTTTAACATACCTTTGTTAATTCAAAACTCAAAAATCAAAATAAAGGTATTACGTGCCGCTTTGTGGCACTCCATAATTTTGCATTTTGAGATTTGCATTTTGCATTATGCTCCCTTTATGACCACAAGACTATTCCTCGCCCCCGGCACTGCGCCCTTCACGTACAGCATTCCCTTCTCCGCATCCACCTTCACCACGCGCACCTTCTTCACCGTCACCCGGTCCCCTCCCATGCGCCCCGCCATTCTCCTTCCTTTCATCACCCGCTGGACGCCGCCCGCGCCGATGGATCCGGGCGCGCGCGCGCTGTCTTTATGGCCGTGCGACGCGGGATGGCCGTGAAATCCGTGACGCTTCATCACGCCGGCAAATCCTTTGCCTTTCGACGTGCCGCTGACCGTCACCGTCTCGCCTGCCGCGAATATATCCGCGGCAACCGCCGCGCCGCGCGCCAAGTCCGGCGCCGCGCCGGGATATTGAAACGAACGGAGAAATCGCACCGACGGCAAATCCTTCAAGTGCCCCTGCATCGGCTTGGTGGGCCTGCGCCTCTTCCCCAGCCCGAA
>Ga0155897_118_pt1 | contig 11606 bp, 10 predicted proteins | sample RifCSPlowO2_01_FD_107551 | JGI IMG/M metagenome (GOLD analysis project Ga0155897, IMG submission 107551) | Candidatus Uhrbacteria bacterium RIFCSPLOWO2_01_FULL_55_36
TTGGTCGCGGGGCAGGCGACGGTGACAATGGGTTTCTCAAAGTCTCCGTCCGTAAATCCCACGGCCCGCAGCATCGCCCGCGCGGCCGCGCGCTTCGCCCAGTCCCGCGCACCCGGGGCACCGGTCATCATCTGGGAGCGGTGTTTGAGGGGATGATCATTCATATGTTTATTGGATAAACGTCAGCCACTTCTCGTATTTCGGATTTTCCCCGTTTACTATCTTCCGAAATTCATCGCGCAGGCGCGCGGTGACCGGGCCGTTTTGATTCTTCATCGGCTTATCGTTGATGGTCTTGATAGCCGTGACTTCGGCGGCGGTGCCGGTGAAAAAACATTCATCTGCGTCGAATGCGTCCGCAAGGGTTATTTTTTTCTCTTCCACCGCATATCCAAGGTCTTTCGCAAGTTCCATAATGGAAACGCGGGTGATGCCGGCGAGAATGGAATAGAGCGGAGGCGTGATGAGGGTATTCCCTTTCACGATAAAGAAATTTTCTCCCGGCCCTTCGGCGATGTTGCCTTCGAAATCCAGCAAGAGCGACTCCTGATAATCGCCTTTGCGCACCGCAAAGCCTGCGAGCATTGAATTTACGTAGTGCCCCGTTATTTTTGCATCAGTAAATGATGATTTGGGATGAATGCGGATGATATCAGAGACAATCACATTGATCGCCTCGTCCCCCAGGTAGGCGCCCCACGGCCAGACCGCGATGGCGCCCTCCACGGGGCAGCCGCCCGGATCTACGCGCAGTTCACCGAAGCCGTAGTACACCAGGGGGCGGACATAGCACGCCGTCACCTCGTTCCGTGTGATCGTTTCGAGGATGGCAGCCTTGAACTCCTCCTGGCTCCACGGCACTTTCATGTCAAGACAGCGCGCGCCATAGTACAGGCGGTCAAGGTGCTTATCGAGCTGGAATGCCGCAGGTCCCTTGCGGGTGGCATATACCCGGATGCCTTCAAACAGACCCGTCCCGTAATGCAGCGCGTGGGTGAGCACGTGGATTTTCGCTTCGTTCCAGGGGACGAATTTACCGTTCAGCCAGATGTATTGGGTGGGTTGCATACACGTATATTGGTGGTAATGGTTATTATTTTTCTGTTTCGTCATTCTTTTTATTTTTGTTTTCTAGATCCCCGCCTTCGCGGGGATGACATCTTGCGATGTCACCTTCTGGTACAAAAGATTATACGCCCGTTCAAACGCCATGACGGATGCGGTAATGACGTCGGGGGAGACGGCGGAGCCCCGTACTTTTGCGCCCAGAGGATGCTGGAGGACTAAGTGTACCCGAACTATTGCCGCAGTGCCACCACGGCCTGCCCCATAGGGAGTCCCCTTGCGGGACTCTCCTGCGGGGTCTATTTCCACATCATAATCAGTCAGCGTATGCGGGATATTGTGTGCTGATTTTTTGAGGGCCTCCTCCACGCCCGTAACGACGGCGTCCACCGGACCTACCCCATGATACTGCCCGTCGTACGTGTCGCCGTTGAGTTTGACGGTTACTTGCGCGGTAGGCGCGGCGTGTTTCGGCACGGTGATGGTGAAGTCTGCCACGCGTACGATTTCCCGATAATCCGGCGGCAGTTTCGTCACGTCTTCCACGAGGAGATTCAGGCTGTGGTAGGACATCGTCGCCATCTTTTCATGGAATTGCTCGATGGATTGCCCGAGGATTTTCACGTGCGCGTCCGCGAGGTCCACCCCAAACCACTGCCGGACAAAACCCGCGGGGTCTGGCGGCATTTGCCCCCGTTCCCACGCAGTCTCGCCGCCTTGTGCGCCGCTGATTTTCGTGAGCGCGTAGAGCTTTTCTTTCCAGAATTCGTCGAGCGCCTCTACCTTCGGCTCGATGACCGGCGGCTCGACCGCGCGCAGGAGCACGCTTTTCGGATCCTTGAGGCCGTGGCCGGTGAGCACCGTGACCACGGTCTGATCAGGCGCAATGACTCCTTGCGCGCGGAGTTTCTGCACGCCCGCACCGGCGAGCGCGGCCGACGGTTCGACGAACATCGACTCGGTTCTGCTTAATTCTTCCTGCGCGCATAATATCTCTTCTTCGCTCACCGCGACGGCATGGCCGTTGCTTTTGCGTATGGCGGCGAGCGCTTTGGTCGCGTCCAAGGGATTGCCGACGTTTGCCGCCTGCGCCACGGTATCCGCCATCATTTCCGTGGCGACTGCGCCGGTGCGGCCGGAATGCCATGCCTCCACGATCGGCGCCGCCGTCTCCGCCTGCACGCCGATCAGGCGGGGGATGCGCGCGACCAGGTCGAGCGCCTGCAAATCATGGAATCCTTTGGCGATCCCCGACAGGTTGGTGCCGTTGCCCATGGGCACGGCGACCCAGTCGGGAACCTGCCAATGGAGTTGTTCCACGATTTCATAGGCCTGCGTTTTTGATCCTTCGGCGCGCAGGGCATAGTCGCCCGTAAGGAAATAGCCGTAAGCGTTCGCCAGGTGTTCTGCCAGCCGCACACAGTCGTTGTAGTTGCCGCGCACGGCCACGACTTTTGCGCCGTAGGCGATGATCATCGAGAGCTTGCCGATGGGCACGCCTTCGGGCACGAAGATGAAGCATGCAAGGCCTGCCTTGGCCGCGTAGGCGGCCACCGATCCCGCCATATTGCCGGTGGAGGCGCACACCACCGCGGTATAGCCGTGTTGCACGGCCCAGGAGATCTCCAGGAGCGATCCGCGGTCTTTGAACACGCCGGTGGGATTATTGCTTTCCAGTTTTGCGTACCAATGGTCCAATCCGTATTTTTTCCCCATCGCGGCGAGGCGTTTCAGTGGTGTCACGCCTTCCTGCAGGCTGATGATGTGTTTGAAATCGGACAGCGGCAGGGCGCGCCAGTATTTACTCGACCGCGCGCTTGATTCTTTCCAGTCGGTATGGTTGACGACGCGCGAAAGCACTTCATAGTCGCATTTCAGATTAAGCGGCCCTTTGCACTTCGGACAGCGGTGCACCGCGTGCTCAAGCGCGCCCGCATAGTCGCAGTCCTGGCAGACGGAGCGCCAGGCGACGAGGAGAGAAGGGGTTTCTTGTGGGGAGGAAGAAGGCATCAGACAACGAAAAAACCTCCGTTCGGAGGCCTTGTGTGAATGTACAGCGATACACAGGCCTCTCTAGGAGGGGATAAGGACGTTAATAATAATGGCTGGCTGACTGAATGTCATATACTTATGCACAATGCTATACCTTGCTCATATTTTTGTCAAAAACAAAACTGCCAAACACAAAACTGCCAGAAATAATCAACTGATCTGATTATCTTAGGAGTAAGAATGTCGAGAGAGGCATTGTGATAATGCGGGGATCTTCTACGCCCACATCATCGGTTTGCGTAATAAGTAAGCCAAAGGGGGCGTTGTTGTATTTATTTTCAAGAAAAGTACGCAATCCCTCCGTATCCCGCAAGTAATCAATTTTACGTTGATACTTCAGTTCAAGCGGGATTCTTATTGTCCCTATAGTAATTATGTAATCCACTTCGGGGTTCGATTGTCGTTCTGGGAGATATGCTATATCAAGGCCGTTAATAGTGGCGAGCGCTGCACCCGTCGCGCTTTCTGCTATATGACCCGCGAGAGTCGTGACATGCGGTTCCTTACGGAGCGCTTCAGGGTCGAGCGGAACGATTTCCTGAAGCCAGCTCGCGCGCAGTGAGTGATCAGACAATACAATTTTATTCGCGCCACGTTTTTTCTTTAGTCGTATTTCAAGCGGCTTTACGAGACGTATGAGTAATGCATCGGATAAAAATTTTAAATAATGTTGCACACGTCCGCTGCCAATATTTGCGTCCAACGCACGACGCACCTCGCGCGCAAATAGTAATATATCAGGAGATTGGCCGCAGTATCTACATGAGAGGGTAAACAGCTCTTCCAAAAGATGTTCATCTCTTTTGCGCCCACGTTCACCGATTCGCAAATCATGTTGGATGACACGGCGGACGACTGTCTCGTTGAGTTGATCCGCGATTTGGGGCCACGGTACTTCTCCACGCAAATGTGCAAGCGGATATCCGCCGCGTGCAGAAAATTTTGCAAATACATGATCGCGATCTCTTTGTCGTTTTTGTCCATGAATTGCCAATTCTTCCCAAAATGCACGTTGAGTGAGCGGATCGAGCCCGTTATCTTCAAGAAAAGGCTTACCAAGCTCTGAGTTATAGAAATGGGCGATCTCGGTAAGAGAGAGCACGCCTGCCTCAATAGTTGAAATACGGCCTGCAAGACTATCCCTGCCTTGTTCAATTCGGAGAGATGAACTCCCCGTGACCACCACTTGCGTAGTTGAGTTGTCAACGAGAAATTTTAACTGCGGTGCCCAACGGTCAAGATTTTGCACTTCATCAAAGAATAGGTACGTCGGTTTACCTTCATGGGCAGCGTCATTGATCTTATTTTGTAAGATGACGTCCTCGTACCACTCTACGATGCGCAATACCGGTTCACTAATCTTCTTCTCATCGAGTGACGGGAGTTCGTCAAAAGATACGCGCAGGATTTGCATCGGCGGCGTTCCTTGTTTCAGGAGGTCTTCAATGACGTGCAGTTGAGCGGTAGTCTTTCCGATTTGGCGGGGGCCTCTCACCACAATGATAGGAGCCGTGCGTGCTTTTAACCTTCGATGGATCATCCCCACTACGTGTCTTTTATGCGGCGGCAATTTCGTACCCGACTTTCCTTCCCACCAAGGATTAAGTCTACGGATATCGCGGACCAGACTATCATTTAGCCTCATTTCTTTGAATAGTGTCTGGGAAATAGCGTTCATAATACGATGTTTATGGGGCATGTCTAGTGGAGCACCAATGTAGTCTGCCGACGATGTGTAGCCACATCGTGTCGTTTCTTACCAAATTCCATGCTCTATCGTGTTCCATGATGATCTGAAAATTATCTTGGTGCTCCACTAGTATACTCTGATGTCATTTTTTATAGCAACATTTTTACACTTCCCTTCTCCCCGAAAGCGCGGAGGAGAGGGTCATTTCGTCGGCGTAGTTGAGGTCGGAGCCGGTAGGCAAACCGCGGGCGAGGCGGGTGACGGTGGCGCCGGCTGGCTTCAGTTCTTTGGCAAGATAAATGGCGGTGGATTCTCCTTCGGGCGTCTGGTCAAACGCCAATATCAGTTCGACAGTTTGTCGGTTTGTCAGTGTATCAGTTGACGGCTACTCACAAACTTTGTTGGAGTATTCAGCTTGATGTAATTTAATCAATGTTTGCATAGGCGGCAAAAGGCGTGATACATGCCAGCCACTTTGTTCTTGTGTAAGTTTTTGAAAATAATCAAGAAGCTCTGTCCATTTTGGGCAATGTTTCCAAGCATCACTTCGCAACATTTTTTTTGCTTCTTCTTTATCTAATTGCGCCAAAAGTCCTGCGCCAATAATCATGCTGTCAATCTGACCATTTTTACTGATAATTGTTTGTTCAAGTTGATTTCTTACTAAACTTGCGTCACCCGGCTTTTTTAGAGAATCTATATTTCTATTGATGACGCTGGCTATTTGAGGTATATATGCCAGATGAGTTTTAGGCCATTTCGGATCGGTGCGAAAAATTTCAGGCAAATCCTGTAGTTTTTTTATCTCCTCATCGTCGAGGTTTGGGAAATCCAAACCGATATTTTGAAAGCGATACATACAGCGGGCAAGATCAATGTAGTTACCAGGTTCATTGTCTTTTTTTAGCTTGTTTCGTAATTGTTCTAATTCGCTGTTGATTTTTTCTATTTGTTCATCATTTAATTCTGCTTTGATTTCTATACCCGCCAGCGCCATTTCGCCGGCAACTATGATAGCATTCCAAATATCGTTTTTTGTAAAGCACCGCAACAAAGTTTTCAACATTATTTTTTTTGTTTTGTCACTAGGGTTAAGTAATTCATCTTCCCTTACCGCAATACTTTTTTCTTTTTTATCATCGCGGTCAATACTAGAAATTCCAATATCTTTAGACATAATGGGCAGGGAATGATTACACTTCCCTTCTCCCCGAAAGCGCGGAGGAGAGGGTCATTTCGTCGGCGTAGTTGAGGTCGGAGCCGGTAGGCAAACCGCGGGCGAGGCGGGTGACGGTGGCGCCGGCTGGCTTCAGTTCTTTGGCAAGATAAATGGCGGTGGATTCTCCTTCGGGCGTCTGGTCAAACGCCAATATCAGTTCGACAGTTTGTCGGTTTGTCAGTGTATCAGTTGATGCTTTCACGCGAGCGAGTAACTGTTCAATTCTCAAATCTTTCGGTGACGTGCCTTCAAGCGGGGAGAGGAGGCCGCCGAGGACATGATAGACGCCGTGATACTCGGAGGTGCGCTCGATCGCGGAGAGATCCTGCACGTCAGCAACGACGCAAATCAGTTGTTTATTGCGCCGCGGATCGGCGCAGATTGCGCAGAGAGAGTTGTCCGTGTAGTTATTGCATTGCGAACATCGTTTCATTCCTTGCGTATTGCGGATTGAGAGAGCAAATTGTTCGCGTTCATCCGGAGAAAGCTTCAGCAACGCGAACGCATAGCGCTCGGCCGTGCGTGGGCCGACACCGGGTAATTGTTTAAATGTGTCGATTAAGTCCTGTATGGAACGCGGATAGGATGAAGGCACAGTCTTTCAAGTCAAAATTCAAATCTCAAAATTCAAAACTATGGTGTCCCGCGCAGCGGGACAATTCCTTAATTTTGACATTTGACCTTTGCATTTTGAGTTCCGGTCTCACGAAGTGAGACCGGGGAGGTTCATCTTCCCCGATGCCCGCATTTTTTCCGCCATTTTGCGCTGCGTCTTTTTGAGCGCGTCGTTCATGAGCTCTTTGACGTCGTTTTGCAGATCGGCAGGACTGCGTTCTTGGTTCAGCGTGAGGGATTGCACCTCCATATTGCCATCCAGCGACACTTTTGATCCTTTGTGCTCATGCTCGACGAGCACGTCTTTGAGAATGGTCTGCATTTCCTTGGCCTGGCTGCGCAGATCTTTGATCGTCTTTAGTTTGGAGAAGAGCGGCATAAAGTTTAGTTAATGCTCGGATTACATGATTGTTTTCGCTGCGGAACTCGCCCCGCTTGGGGGGCTCAAACAGTCCTCGCTTCAAAAATCAGTAATGCCTCGCTGGAATAAAATTTTATATGGGAGGAGAGAGAGGAGGCGGCGGGGGAACGCCGTTGCTGCGTACTTGTTTTTCCAGATTCTTAAAGCTCGTCTTTTCCGCGTCAAAATACAGCTCGATGATGCCGGTGGGGCCGTTGCGGTGTTTGGCAATGTGGATTTCGGCGATGTGCCGTTTGGGCGTGTCCGGTTTATACATCTCCTCGCGGTAGATGAACATGACCACGTCCGCGTCCTGCTCGATGGCGCCTGATTCCCGCAGATCAGCCAAACGCGGGATTGCGCCAGGGCGGTTTTCGGTCGCGCGCGAGAGCTGGGACAGGGCGACCACGGGAATGTTCAATTCTCTTGCCAAGGACTTGAGCGAGCGGGTAATTTGCGCGACCTCTTGCACGCGGTTTTCCTCATTGCTGCCGCTTTCCATGAGCTGCAAATAGTCCACCACAATCATGCCCAATCCCTTTTCCGCCTGCAAGCGGCGCGCTTTGGTGCGTATTTCCATGACGTTTAAGAACCCCGAGTCGTCAATGTAGAGGGGAGCCTCGGCCAGCGTGCCCATGGCGCGGCCGATGCGCGTGAAATCGCTCTCCTCGCCGTTCACTTCTTTTTCCGACAGCCTTCCCGTGCGCAGTTTCCAGAGGTCGACGTTCGCCTCGGCGCAGAGCATCCGGTCTACCAGCTCTTCTTTGGACATTTCCAGGGAAAAAATTCCCACCGGCGTTTGCGCGCGCACGGCCACGTTGCGGGCGATGTCGAGCGCGAGCGACGTCTTGCCCATGCTGGGGCGGGCGGCGATGATGATTAAATTCGACCGCTGCAGCCCGGCAAGCTTGTGGTCGAGGTCTTTGTATCCCGTGACCAGGCCGCGGAGTTTGCCGCTCTCGCGATGCAGCTCGTCAATGCGGTCGAACGCCTCGGTCAGCAGCTGCTTGATGGGCAGGAAATTTTGCCGCAACAGCTGCTGCGAGACCGAGAAGAGCCGCTGCTCGGCTTTGTCGAGCACCACGTCCACGTCCTCTTCTTCCTTGAATCCCATCTCGGTCATTTCCGCCGCCGCGTGAATCAAGCGCCGCAGGGTTGATTTGCGCTGGACGATCTGGCCGTAATGCACGACGTGGCTCGCGGTCGGCACCATATTGGCGAGGCTGGAGAGATACGAGCGCCCGCCCACGGCGTCCAGCTGTTTTTTCTCCTCCAGGCGATTTGCAAGCGACAGCAGGTCAATGGGCTCTTTGCGTTCATACAACTCAAGCATGGCCTCGTATGCCATGCCGTGCACGTCGCGGTAGAAATCAGGAGGGCGCAGAAAGTCGGCCACTTTGGTGACCGCTTCTTTGTCAATGAGCAGACTGCCGAGCACTGACTGCTCGGCTTCAATGCTCTGGGGCGGAAGGCGGTCGGGAGAGGAAGGCATGGCAGATGAAAGCACTAAATTCTAAATCCTAAATAAGAAACAAATTCAAATGATCAAAAAGTTTGAAACTTGGAATTTGAGATTTTGAGCATTGTTTAGGATTTCGTGCTTCGGGTTTAGAGTTTCCCGAAGGGCTATGGTATTCTACCCCTCTTCGCAAACCCTCTCAAGGGGAGAAGGTGTGCGGTCGGTGTGCATAACGTTTGTTTGCTATAATAAGCCGGTTATGGATACTCTGCGCTCTCGCATAGAAGGCATTATTATCGACTTTGACGGCACATTGGCGGGCGTGAGCCATGTGGTGTCGCCGCGGGTGCGGGCAGCGATTGCGCAGGCGAACGACAAGGTTAAAATCAGCCTGTGTACGGGCAGGCCGTATAAATTTGTAACCGCTCATGCACGTGATTTGGGGCTGGAGACTCTCCATGTGGCGGAAGGGGGCGCGCGCGTAGTTGATCGCAACGGAAAGATTTACTGGGAAAAAACCATTGATCCGAAAAGCGTACGCGCGCTCTTTGCGATTGCGTCGGAGGAGGGGATGGATTTTTTAGCGCAGATTGACGGCATTGATAGGTTCGATTGGGCACCCCCTACAGAAGGCACGTTTCCCGCCATGGCGCACGTGGTGATGCATGCACAGGAGCGCGCGCGGACAGAAACCGTGCTTGCGCGCGTGCAGGCAGGAGTGCCCGACGTGCACGCCATTCTCACGCATTATCAGGAGGATGAGGCAAGTCCGGTAATGTGGGGCGCGGATATTACCGCGGCGGACGCCAATAAGCAGCACGCGCTCCTGCATCTCGCGCGCATTGAAGGATTGGACCTCAAGAATTTTATGGCGATCGGCGACGGGTACAACGACTTTCCTCTGCTTATGGCATGCGGGTTTAAAGTGGCGATGGGAAACGCCGTGCCGGAGCTCAAGGCCATCGCCGATTACGTGGCGCCTACGGTGGATGAGGATGGGATGGCGGAAGTTATTGAGAAGTTTGTCTTGCACCAGTAGCCAATTTCCTTCTGCGGAACTCGCGTGCCTTCGGCACCGTCCCGCCAAGCCCCCTTTCGATATCCCCCTGGCTTGTCGTATCGGAATTTCAATCTTTTTCGCTTACCATAGCCAAATTCTTTTCTATGGGTATCACCGTTATCCGCCACAGCACTAAAGGCTCGCTCGCTCGCCTTAGTGCGGGACTGCGTGAGTGCGGCGGAGCCGCCTAACTTGTCGGGACTCGCTCGGACAGTCCTCGTGCGGAAATTGTCCCCCGGTGCGGTTTTCGAGGAGGGTTGGAGTTTTCCACAGTGCCTATCGTGGGGGGAAGGTGTAAGATGAAGAACTTAATATCCCCCTATCTCTCCTTTTTATAGAGAGGAATGGCGTCAGAGTGCGTAGTAAAGGCGATTATGAAAGACATCACGATCATCGAAAACGATCGGCCGGGGTTGCTCGCGAGCATTTGTTCGGCGTTTGGCCGCGAGTCCATTAATATCAAGCGTTTCACGGCGCACGGCGTGGGAGGCAAAGCAGTGCTGACCTTGGGGGTCACCGATCCGGAACGCGCGCTCCGCGTGCTGCGCGACAATCAGATCAACGCTGTTGTGGATCATGTCCTGATCGTGAAGCTTGATGACAAGCCAGGCGCGCTCGCCGATATCACGTTGAAATTGAAAGACGCCGGATGCAATCTCAAAACCGCATACATCGTGGGCAGGAACGGCCTTCAGGTGTTCGTTGCCGTGTCGGTGGATGAGCCGCAGCGGGCGGAGATGGTGCTGGGGGATATCATCGTGAGCGAGGGCTGATTGAAATGGCGGGATGGTTACCGTGTTGCATTGCTATAGAGGAGAACCTTTAGAAATATGATGCGCGCGCCGCGGGTGCCGCATTTCTTACTGCCCCGGTAGCAGAGCCTGTCGGCTCGCTACGGGGTAGACTCCACTCGCCAAAGACAGTCTGCCCCGTAGAGAACGAACGCAGTGAGTTCTTCTGCGGGGTCCTCGCGGCGAAATCCGTCACACCGCAGCTCTCATACGTGTAAAGGGATTTATCTATAGTTTGGATTCTTGCGAACGCCGGAATCTTTTTGTTTTCCTTGCGGTATAGTATACTCAACCGGCACACTACTCCCCTTTCCCCCTCATGCTCTTATGCCGCTGAAAACGACCACTACCCATAAAAATCTTTCTCCCAAGGAGAAGGAGATGGTGGAGCGTTATGTCGCGGGGAAGCTGGAAAAGATAACAAAACGAATGCCGCTCGATGACGCGCTGCTGCGCGTGCGTGTGGAAAAATTCGCCAAGAAGGCGGCGTACAACGTGGAGCTCGAGTTGACGGCGCCGCGGCAGCATTATGTCGCGTCCGAAGACGACCATACGATTTTGGAGGCGGTTGACTTTGCCATGGACAAGCTCGTGAAGCAGATGAAGCGGCGGGGAGGACTTGCGCATCCGAGCCATCATAAATTTCCGCGCGCGCGCGCCGTGAAGGAAATGCAGCGCGAATGGGCATACGCGGCGTCTCCCGAAGACGCGGGGGAGGCCGATCGAGAAGAGTTCTTTCTCCTGGCGGGGCAGCTGCTGGCGCCGCTCATGCGGACGCTCCGGCACGAGATCTACCTGCGCGGGATGGAAGGCGAAGAGGACGTGGCGCCGGAGGCGGTGGCGGATGAAGCCATTCTCGCGGCGTGGGACGGCAGGAAGAAAAAACCCAAAGGCATGCACATGAAGCAGTGGCTGTATCGGACCGCGCTTGCGGTATTTGAGGCGCACGCGGCAGGCCTCGCCCGGGGCAGGCGCGATGAGTCGTTGGAGGAAGTGATACCCGAGGAAACGGAAGCGTCCCGGGTGTCGAATCTCGGCGACGAAGTGAAGGATTTCTGGCAGCCGGACGAGCTCACCACGCTCGCCGATACGTTGAGTCCGGATGCGCGCAGCAAGGGACTCACGCCGTCGCAAAAAGCGCAGTACCGCAGCGTGCTGGGCGCCTTGACGAAGGCTACGCCGCAGGAGCGTCAGGCGTTTTTGCTGAAGTTCAAGGAAGGATTCGCCGAGGACGAGATCGCAATGATCCAGCGGA
>Ga0155897_125_pt1 | contig 11446 bp, 13 predicted proteins | sample RifCSPlowO2_01_FD_107551 | JGI IMG/M metagenome (GOLD analysis project Ga0155897, IMG submission 107551) | Candidatus Uhrbacteria bacterium RIFCSPLOWO2_01_FULL_55_36
ATAGAATTTGGTGTTAGTTTTTATCTTTTTCTTCTCCCATTATATCACTTTTTCGCGATTTAGGCTTTCATCCACCGGAAGTGGGACGGATTGAAGCTCCCCCGTTGCCAATTTCACGGATGAGTCCGTGAAGGAAGCAGTATGAAAGGGGGTGCTTCTTTTTATTTTCATAATGCTATAACCCCCCTTTACAACTCTCTCTCTCTCTCTCTCTGATAGGGTAATGCAATCCTGGCGGGAAAATCCATTCCCCCCGCCAGAAAGGCGGTTGGGGCACCATACCAGCCCCTCCAGCGCGGGCGATTCCTTCCGCAAGGTCGAAGGCGCGAAGGTTAAGGCGAAAAAAAATCGCCGCGCGGCCGCCAAAAAAAATTTAATCCCGGGTGGGAGAGGACCTCGGGAAACCCTCACCGCCGTGGCCACGGCGGGCCCCCCACCCGGGTATAATTTAAGCCTGGCCGCCGCATACCCGATCCAATTTAACCCTCCAATAGTGCGGCGTGCCGGGCTTTTTATTTTGCGCAAAAAAAACCGCACATCATGCTCGAACCTTGACGTGCGCGGCAAATTCGCGTATCGTTCTGGAAAATTGTTGCGGGCTGCAGACAAGGATGTCATAGCAGCCCTGGATTTCAAATGCCGCTTGGAGGGTTCTGACCAAACCCGGCGCTATTCATAAAGATAGCGTTCACTCCCGGTCATGAATGACGCTACGGGAGACCAAGCGGCAAATTTTTACGTTATCTACCGAAACATTCGCTGTGCCGCCCTTGCTTCTTTCTCATGTTGCACGATGGGCAGGACGTAGCCGGGGACAGGTGCCGCGCGCGTGACGTACGCATGAATCTCCTTTGCCGGGAGATTTTTGAGTTCCGGAATCCAGCGCTTGATATATGCGCATTTCGGATCAAACCGTTTCTGTAGCCGCCAGGGATTGAGGATTCTCAACGGAGGCTGCGCGTCTGCGCCCGTGGATGCGACCCGCTGCCAGTTGCCATTGTTGACCGCAGGATCGTAGTCAGCCAGATGCTGCGCGAAAAACCGCTCTCCCCTGCGCCAATCAGTGTGGAGATCTTTCACCAAAAACGATGCCGCAACCATGCGCGCGCGATTGTGCATGAATCCGGTCTGAAGAAGTTCGCGCATTCCCGCGTCAACCAGAGGAAAGCCGGTGCGTCCTTCGCACCACGCTTGAAATCGGGCTTCGGTCCCGCTCCAGCGCAGCCCGTCATATTTTTTGTGAAACGCATGGCCAAAGACGTGAGGAAAATGAAAGGCAATCTGCGTGAAAAAATCCCGCCAATACAGCTGGCGCAAGAGCGCGCTGCGGGGACCGAGTTTTGTGCGGATGGCGTAATACGCCTCGCGCACGGAAATTGTGCCGAATTTCAGATGCGCGGAAAGATGCGTGGTTGACTGCGCCGGATAGTCGCGCGTGCGCGTATACGCAGAAAATTTTTTTAAGCTTTTTAAAATCTTCATTCCCTCTCCCCTGCCTCCTATGATCGCCGCATGCCCTACGCGGGAAGGAAGAATATCCTGTAACACTTCTTTTGCTACAAGCCCTGTTACCTCTCTCTGCATATAATGCCAATGCGCATTCTTCTTCGGTCTTATTACGCGCAGTGAAGAAGATTTCCTTAAAAACGGCGTAAAGAGCGTATAGGGATTTCCATCCGTTTTTTTGACACGCTCTGGCGCGTGCAAAAGACTGTCATCAAGCGCATGAAACGCAACGCCTGCCTTCTTGCAGGCAAGCTCGATCGCCCAGTCCCGCTCGCGGCTAAACGGCGTATAGTCGCGGTTGACGCACACCGCATCTATCTTCAGTTTCTTTATCGTCTCTTTTATAACGTCCTCGGCCTTGCCAAAAAACAGGGAGAGATGCCCTCCCCGCGCCTTTAATTGCACCGCAAGGTCTTCCAGCGACTCGACCATGCACTGCGCCGCAGGACCGCTGTAATACGGATTGTTCTCCACTTGCCGCGGATCAAAAATAAAACACGGGATGACCCAGTCTGAAGCCTTCAAGGCCCCAATCAATCCCGTGTTATCCTCCAGCCGCAGATCGCGGCGAAAGATAAAAAGCGAATGACAATATGTTTTAGACATAACGTTTTATCCGCTTCCTCCTCTTCACATCCAGCCCGCGCGCGCCATGCTCGTCAAACCCGAAATGATGCGCGATTTCATGCCAGACCGTTTCCCGCACGAGCGCTTCAATCGCTTCGGGCGTCTGCGCGATGCGCTCGATCGGCTCCTGAAAAATGGTGATCTTGTCAGGAAGCCTCGTCATCTGACCGCGCGCATACACGATCTGCGGCACGCCTTCATAGAGCCCGAGCAACAATCCTCCGCTCTTGACCCCGCCCGCCTTGAGCTGGGCAGGACTCGGCCGATCCTCGACGCAAAACGCAACATTGTCAATCTTGCCTCTCACGCACCGCGGCAATCCTTCAAGCGCCTGCGCGACCAACCGTTCAAAATCTTTTCGCTCAATCATATCCGCTATTGTACCATATTTCATATACAAAAGAGCCCCGCTGGTTCGGGACTCGTGCCGCATCCGTAGGTCATTTCCAATATACCAGAACGACCGCCATGGCAAACAGCGTAACCAAATAGTACACCCCCACACCCTTACGAGTGTGGCAGTACCTGTTTCTCGCTTCGCGAACGTGAACGCCATTCATCTACGGGCTCACGCACGTAGCATTCTGGGTGTGGGGGTAAACGCTATTGAGCGCAAACAATTTCACTTTTTTCCCTTCCCACATGACCGCGCCCAGCATGACCGGCACGATAAAGCCGATCCACGTCCAAAAGGCAAGTTGCAAGGCGCACGGCGGGGGAAACAGTCAATACTCCGTATATTTCTTCGCGCTTCCTTTCACTCTATCCGCAGGGTAGTTCTTTTCGTTTTTCTCAATCTTACGCTGAACCGCAGCGGCCAAATCAATACCGGCGCGATCGCAAAATTGGATGAGATAGATGAGCACGTCAGCTGCTTCATCGCCTATTTCCTCGCGATTTAATCGTATATATTCTTCCGCCTGCTCATTGGTCTTCCACTGAAAATGTTCCAAAAGTTCGCAGGCTTCCAGCACGATGGATACGGCAATATCCTTGGGATGGTGAAACTGATCCCAGTCCCGCATTTGCCTGAATGCGCGTAGACGTTCAGTTAATTCGGCTATTTCCGACATGGCTTCAATATACATTTTTCACTTAAATTTATCCACGCGCCAATCCTGCCTTATTAACTTTATATTCCTTTCTTAGAATCCTTTACTTGTTTGTCGAAAAACTCCACGGTCCGCTGCATGACCTGCGGCCAGGCGTTGATAAATTCATGCGGTTCGCCGTCGTAGACAAAGAGCTGGGAATCCTTGCCCGCGGAAAGAAGGGCGTCGTGCGTAGCCTGCGACCACGCGAGCGGGACGGACTCGTCTGCAGTGCCGTGGTGATTCATGATCGGCACGCTCATGCGGTCGAAGAAATTCCTCACCGATACCTCGCGCCAAAATTCAGGATTGTCTTCCGGCGCGCCATACGCCTCAATGATCCGCGCCGCGCGGCCGCGTCCCGTTTCCCCTCCCCGCGTCCATTTCTCGAAATTATCGCGGTAATCCGAGCTTACCGACGCAAACAGCACCGCGGCCTCCACCAAGTCCGGCTGCACAGCGAGCACATTGAGCGTGATACCCCCGCCCATAGAATGCCCGAGCATGCCGACGCGCGATGCGTCAAGAAAGGGCAGTCCCGACGCACGCGCCGCATAGACCGCATTTATCACGTCCTCGACATAACCGAGGCGGAGATCCAATTCATATCTCGGATCATCGTCCGACTCCGCGTGATTGCGATAGTCAGGATGCATGACCACGTAGCCGCGGCGCGCGAGATAATCCTGCTCGCGCTTCAGTCCTCTTCCGTTCGTGTAGATCGCAGGATCAATATAGCCGTGATTCAAAATCAAGAGCGGAAACGGGCCGCCTCTGTCTAGCGACTCCGGCGAGCCGTACTCCGCGCCCTTCGGCACGTTCATAATGCCGGAAATAGTAAGGGGGCCGCTTTTGTACGTTATGAAGTACCGCGTATACACAGGGTTTTCCGCCAGTACCCGTCCCATCTCCAAATCTCTGCCGTCAAATTGCTTTTCAAACAGCGCAGGCAGGGACACCGGATGCGGCGGCACGATCACCGTTGCGCCCACTCGAGCCCCCGCCGTATCTTCAATCTCCTCGGGCAACAGAGGGCCGCCTTCCGATGCGCCTTCGCGAGCCCCGAGAGCCTCATCGCCCGCCAGCGGGGAGCTGGCTGTCGGCGCTTCCTGGGCGAAACACGTATTCCCCCGGCACGCAAGCATAAAGCCTACAATCCCTCCCGCGATTATTATCCCGATAATTGAGAAGAATAGCGATTGCTTCATAATTCGCTGCACATCAACCTCGCGCTTTTTACTATAACCTAAATCCTGACAATTGCACGAGAGTTTTTATCCCCAGCACGCGAAATCGAAATGAACAGGCATCGCAACCGCATTTAATTCCTTCGATAAAGCGGGTCATACGCAAATTCTATGGAGCGGCTCAGACAAGTCCCCTCTTTGAGAGGGGTGTCACCCCGCAAGGGTGACGGGGTGTGTGTTCACGCTGCTTGGGGAAATGAGGCTAAAACAGGGCATGTGGGAGTCCTTATCACCGCACCACCCACCCCGTCCGCTTCGCGGCCACCCCTCCACGGGAGGGGACTTTGGCGCATTCGTCCAGTACTATTACGTGTGATCCGATAAAGCCCGATCAATTCCGCCTGCGCAAGGGTGTGGTTTGTCATTGCTTGTTCAAGCGCCGCTTTGTCTGCAGACGAGCTCAAATCAAGAACGGCATCCAGCGCGTAGAGTTTGAAGAAATACCGATGCTCTCCCGAAGGAGGACACGGACCGCCCCAGCCCGTCTTCCCGAAACTGGTCGTGCCCTCCACCGCGCCTGCCGGCACGCTGTGTTCAGGAATCGAACGAGTGTCCGGCGCGATATTCCATAGCGTCCAATGCACCCAGATGCCTGCTGGCGCATCGGGATCGTCCACGATGAACGCAAGAGAAAGCGCACCTTCCGGCACGCCGGAAAACTCCAGCGGCGGATTTACATCCTCGCCGTCGCAGGTATAACGCCGCGGAATGGCAGCGTGATGGACAAACGCAGAAGACCGTAATTCCATGGCTTAATTTGAATATTCAATAACGACCTCCTCAATCACCACATCCTTCACCGGCCTGTCCGACTCGCCCGTGGCGACACCCTCAATGGCGCTCACCACATCCATGCCGCCAACGACCGATCCAAAATTCGTATGTTTGCCGTCAAGCCAGGGAGTGGCGTCTGCCGTGACGATGAAGAATTGGCTGCCGTTGGTATCTGCTCCTGCATTCGCCATTGCGAGCGAGCCGCGGACGATTTTGCGCGCATTGATTTCATCTTCAAACGTATAGCCGGGTCCGCCCGTGCCCCAGCGCGCTTTCTGCGCATCGTCTTTCGAAAATGGATCGCCTCCCTGAATCATGAAGTCCTTAATCACGCGATGAAATTTCGTGCCGTTGTAAAATCCCTGCCGTGATAATTTCAGAAAATTATCCACCGTCTTCGGCGCGTCTGCGGGATAGAATACGAGCACAATGTCGCCCATCGAAGTCTTGAACACCGCCTGCACGGATTCTGCCGACAAAGTATTCATAGCGCGCGGAATATCACCGCCAGAGGGAGCCTCTGTGGACGGCTGCGGCGCCTTCTGCAGCGCGCAGCCGGAAAGAAATACAACGCTGATAAGCAATACGGAAGGAGCGAGAAAACGTCGCGGCATATGTAGAGTGAGTGAATAATATAATCCTTGCTACAGGCTTCCAGTATAACAAAAACCGGCGTGCACCACTACCCCTGCTCCACGCACACATTATGCGCATGGATCTGGCCGTTGTAGCGGGAGATCAAATCCTGGAGCGCGTCGCGCAGCGCATTATATTCTTTCACCAAGCGATTATGTTCTTCCACGTGCGCGTTATATGCATCCACCTCCGCCTGCGTGCTCTGCTCCTGCGGCCGCGCGCGGTCAAGCTCTTCCTTCAGGCTTTCAATGCGACTTCCCTGCGCATTGAGCGTCGCTTCCTGTCGTGCAATCTCCTGCTGGAGGCCGCCTTCCACCGCCGGACAATCGGATAAGGGCTTGCCGAATTCCTGCACCGCCATCCAGGTCTGTTCGCCTTCATAGATGCCCTTCACGACTGCGACGCCGATCTCGGTAAATCGCCCATTCAAAATATTTTCACGATGCCCTGGACTATCCATCCACGCTTGCACGAGTACGGCATCGTTTTCATAATTCCCGAGCGCGAGATTCTCTCCTATCGTGATATATGCATATCCCGCAGACTCGATCAGGTCAGCCGCGCCTATGCCCTCTGGCGAATCATGCGCAAAGTATTGTCTGATAAGCATGTCCTGCGCTTTGGACAATGCAGCGCGGGAGAGTGCGGCGTTCAATTTCAAACTGCCCAAGCCCTGCTGCCTGCGATGCGCATTGGTTTCCGCCGCCACGCCGGCAACCGTCAGCATAGCGCGGGGACTTTCCACCCGCGCGCGCAAAGGCTCCGGCAACCGCACCTCTTTGGCAATCTCAACAACCGCACCGCTCCACTCTTCCGCAGTCCTGCTCACGGCTTCAGCCGCGCGCTGTTCTGCGCGGTCAACTAATTCAACCGCGCGCTCGCTCCCACGCCACGCTGCCACGCGCGCGCCGATTTCCTCGCGCCATATCCATCCTGCCGCGGCCCAGCCTACGAGTGAAAGCGTGACAAAAATTCTAAGAAATAATTTCATGGAACAACACAATCAAACGCATTATATCATGCCTTCCTCTCATTCGTATGCACGCAGGAGATGAGAATAAAGCTTACCATCATCAACAAGTACCATGCGCCGAGCTTGTGCAACGGCACCATGCGCCATCCCGTAACCTGGAAAGGATAGAGCCAGACGCTTGAAAACGTGCCAATATTCTCTGCAATCCAGATAAACAGGGACACCAGGAAAAAGCCGAGCAGGAGGGGCATGCGGCGTTCTTTCTCCGCAACGGTATAATGCACCCACGTCCTGCCGAACAGCAGCGCCGCGCAGGCGAACAGGACAATGCGGATGTCGGGAAAGAAATGATGGGTAAAGAAATTGATGTAGACTGTGGACGCAAAAGCACACGTCCATCCCAAGCGCGGATAATGCGTGAAGCGGAATCGGAACGCGCGCCTGACGCGCGCCAGGTAGCTGCCTACCGCCGAATACAGAAACCCGGAAAAGAGCGGCACGGTGCCCAGGCGAAAAAATGCACCCTCAACCGCTGGATACGCCCACGAGCCTATCGCGGCAGAGGTCTTAAATAATTCCATGGCGGTGGCCACCGCATGAAATACCGCCACCATAAGCACTTCCCTCTTCGTCTCGAGCCTGGTAACGACCAGGATGATCTGCGTCAGAATGGCGGAGAGAAAAATGAAGTCATAGCGGTGTATAAACGCCATCTCATACCGCCGCGTCATCAGAATGACCGCGAGCAACACCGCACCAAAAAGGCAGGCGTACGCCTGCTTGACGACAAATTGAGAAAACTCACGCACAAATGCCATAGATCACGTTCGCCCCTTCATTTCAGAAGATGTCTGTTTTTCCAATAATGCCGGAACCGGGCCGCCGCCCATGCGAGCACGCATGCAAACACAAGTATCCTCCCTCCGAGTGATTCGGTAATGAAAAAGGTGAAGCGCTCCACGGGCTTACACCTGTGGCATCAGCCCATTCGGGCTTCCGCGGAGCGCGGAACCCCGCACCGAAAGCCTTCGGTGGGCGCTGCGTCCACCACGCCATGGCGGGGTGGCTTTCTGGTGCGCGGGTAAAATACGCGCCGATGATCAAAATGGCGAACGAGGAAACCAGCGCATACAACGCAGTTGCTTGTTTCACCATAACTTTCTAAATAATCCTGAAATGATATTACGCGCTTTGTGTTTCCTTCTTTATTTCAAGCGTCACCAGCGTGCCACCTCGCTCTCCTTGAGTGAACGAAACCGTACCAATCGTTTCCATAATCATTATTCCTCGTCCGCTTTCCTTGAGTAAATTTTTAGGGGCGAGTGGATCGGGTAAACCTTTCGGCACAAATGGCTTCTTTCCTTCATCCTCTATCTCAACTTTGATCGTAGTGTCGGTGATGGCATACGAAATATAGAGGTGTTTTATGTCTCCGTATTTCTTCTCCGCTTCAGCAACCTTAGTTTCATAACCAGGCGCAGACGCCCCCTCGCGCACTCTCAAACAACCGTGAATGACCGCGTTATTGATCGCTTCGGTTATTGCCGTCATCGCAGTGTCCAACGACTGCTGCAGCCACCTTGCTTCCTGCAAGGCAGCTTCCAAAATCTTTTCCGCCTCTACAACTAACTTTCTTTTGCTCAACATAGTTATCTTATTCTCTTCAACCACTATCTCCTGCGGCGCTGCGTTCTCGTAAGGTTCGCCAAGCTCTCCCGGCGGAAGTTTAGACATAAAAATATTCGCGTGACTTACATCTCGATGTTAATCGGATTTTTAAGAAGGCTTGCATATTTCTTCTTGAACTTCTCCAATTTCGGCGCGATGACTGCCTGGCAATAGCCTGCACCGGGATTGCTCTGATAGTAATTATGATGGTAGTCTTCTGCCGGATAAAATTCCTTGAGCGGCTTCAGCTCGGTGACGATCGGCTGGTCAAACGCCCCGCTTTCCTGGATTTCCTTCATGACCTCTTCCGCCGCCTTCTTCTGCTCTTCGTCCGCATAGAGAATAATGGAGCGATACTGCTCCCCCACATCCGCGCCCTGGCGGTTCTTCGTCGTAGGGTTATGCGTTGCGAAAAAAATTTCGGCCAGATCGCGGTAAGCAATCTGCGCCGGATCGAATTCAATCTGAATGACTTCTGCGTGCCCCGTTTTGCCCCTGCGAACTTCTTCATAGGTTGGAGCCTGCCCAGATCCTGACGAAGGGATTCCTCCTGCATAGCCCGGCATGACGGAAATCACTCCTTTCAAATCCTGAAACACCGCTTCCGTACACCAGAAGCAGCCGCCGCCGAATACGGCAATTCGCATATCTGACGTAGTCATAGATGAATCGATATCGTCGCGCGAAATCCGATGAGCGCGGTAATAATCACGAACATCAGCACCCACGACCTTTAATAGATATTATGGTTATTGTACTCTGTTTCGCATTAAAACGTAAGGAAAAAATGGACAAAAATGGAAAAAAACTTGACAAACGAAGGAAAATGCTCTTTGATGTAATGAGTCGAATGCCTTACCAATTAAATATTTTCAACAAAGGCTATGAATCCCAAGAAAAATCTCACCATTTCTCTCCTTACCGCAGGGGCGTTCGTGATGCTCGGCGCTGCGAATATAGCGCTCGCAAACCACAGTTGGGGTAATTACCACTGGTCGCGCGCGGCAAATCCATTCACTCTCCGCGTCGTCGACAGCATGACCTCTGCCTGGGACGCCTATCTCACGGAAGCGAAAAACGACTGGTCGGCTTCGAGCGTGCTCGACCTCTCCGCGGAAACCGGCTCCATCGCAAACAACCAGCGCCGGCAATGCAAGCCCGTTGCCGGGAAGATCCGCGCCTGCAATTATGCGTACGGCAGCAACGGATGGCTCGGCCTCGCCCAAATCTGGGTATCGGGGAATCATATCACCCAGGGAACCGCAAAAGTGAACGACACGTACTTCAATACTTCAACCTACAATACCCCTGCCTGGCGCAGACTGGTCATGTGCCAGGAGATCGCGCACGACTTCGGGCTTGACCACCAGGACGAGGATTTTTCGAACCCTAATCTCGGATCGTGCATGGACTATACGTCCGACCCAGACGGCCCGCCTTCCAACGAGCACCCGAACCAGCACGACTACGACCAGCTGGAGACCATCTATGCCCACCTCGACGGGTCCGCACAGACAAACGTGCCATGGTGGCAAGGACTCTTCGGACAGCGGCCGGCCCTTGCCGCCCTGCCGGAAGCGACACTCGACCGGGAAATAATCGGGGAGTGGAGGGAAGACGCGCAAGAGTGGAGAGACGAGGCGCACGCATGGGGCAAGGAGATGAGGCGAGACGCCCGCAACCGCACGTCACTCTACGTGCGCGAGCTGAACAAAAACGAGAAGGTATTCACCTTCGTCATCTGGGTTGATCCTCCCGCAGAAGCACATTGACGCATCGCACCGCGCGCACCGAACGCACCCGCACCACAACCTCCCTGCCGGGAGGTTGTGTGCTGTGAAACAATTATCCGCTCTTATGCTGCATTCTTTCTCACCTGGCGCACAAAAAAGATATACGCGCCGTCAATGATGCCGGCCCAGAGCGCAAGCAAAATTCAAATTGTTGTAATGCTAAGTGCTTGAATGCAAACACGTTGCGCCATTGTAACCTGAATACCCGTTCCTGTAAAGCAGACGGGGAGAGCTCAAACAAAAAACTCCGCCCAACCGCGGAGCCTGCATCGTTGCGCCTCAATCGTAAATCATTACTCTTGCCGCTTCCTCTTCAACTTTCTTTCACTCCACTCACGCAAGGATTCACGAACCACTTCTGCCAACCCGCATAGCCGCGCCAGGTAAAGGTGCGCGTGTTCCTTGTTCTTTTCCCCTTGTGTGCAGCCGTTGGTGAGTTCGATTTGAATATCTGTCAACAATTCCTTGATGAAATAAGGAAATATATCCTCCGGAACGCTCTCATCGTGCGCGTATGCGTCAATGGCGCTGTTCAACCGCGCGCCCAAACTGTCTTGAATACCGATAACCGTCTCACCCTTTGACAATGATTCCATAAATCGGAAAAAATCGTTTTGCAGCGCCATGAGATCGTCCGGCATTGTAAACGTGTCGCCTGAAGAAAAAAAGACGTAATCCATTTGCAATCGCCATACATCACCGTACAGCGCATGGAGCGCAAAGAATTGCGGATTCTTCGGCGGCTCGCGCTCGATCGCGGCGCGCAATAACTCCGGAATAGATTTGTCTGGCGGGTTGCTTGCCGTATAGATGGCCTCTCCGTTTTGCTCCAGCTCCTGATGCGCGCGCTGGATGAAATACTGATAAAGGCTTTTCATGACTTGCGCACCGCGCATTGCGTCGCCAGTAGCTCGTCCAGATTCAAGTGATTCATTCAATATAAATTTTTTTATTTCATCACTCTCGATCCTTGCTTGAGTATATGGAAATTTCAAAAATTCATCGAATTTTTGCTGCGCCACATTGATGAAATTTTCGGCGAATCCCGCGCCCTGCCCGAAGAGTTCAGCATTGACCTCCGGCTTCAAGGCGGCGCTTAAATCCAGGATGCAATTTGTCAATGCTTTCTTT
>Ga0155897_130_pt2 | contig 11076 bp, 13 predicted proteins | sample RifCSPlowO2_01_FD_107551 | JGI IMG/M metagenome (GOLD analysis project Ga0155897, IMG submission 107551) | Candidatus Uhrbacteria bacterium RIFCSPLOWO2_01_FULL_55_36
ACAAAAACCCCGTTCACCTGTACTCGAAAGAGCCTTGGATAAACGAAGGTTTTGTTCAGAACTGATATCATCTATCATCAATTCTATGTGTATTATATGCGCCAATGGCGCGCGCTGTCAAGGGGGAACATGGGCTATAAACCGCGGGCATTTCATGACACAGGAGGTTCCGGAGTTGATTGAGGCAGTTGTAAAGAATTTATGAAATCATCTCACGCTACATTGTTGATTTTGTGATATATTGGAATTGATATGGATGCACTAGTGTCTCGTTAATAATCCCGTAACTTAGCGCGTTTTCGGGAATGCTCTACAAATGTTTGGAGGGCAATCTCGAAAACACAGTATTTATGGGCACATTATCACGCCAGCCGTAATTCAAGATTTGTAAAAATCGCAGGAAGATTTTCGTCAACTGAGCCATTTCTTGAGAGAGGATTTTTCGATTTCAATTCAGATTCGTGGATTTTGAACAAAAAATGGCTAACCTGAAATGTTTTATTTTTCGATTTTAACTAAATCATTATTTGACGATCGACATTTAATGATTTAATGCCACTCGACGGATATCCCTTGACAGTTAAGATCTTTTCCACTGTTTCCCGAACCGATAAGCGGGTATTATCGATCACGCGGGGACAGATCAACCTCATTTGCTGCTCATACAACATCTTGATTTCTCTCATGCGCAATCGAGGCTGCCGTCCTCTATTCCTTCTCACTGTCTCATTATAGGTAGGAAGTAATTTCACCACATGCGGTTTGAATCTTTTTAATTGTATCTCATACTCCCGCTTCGTCATCTGTGACAGTACGTCCAAAATTATTACTGTAAAATTGTTCTCATCAAACGATGCAGCCAGGATACAAGCATTCCGCACTCCCAACATTTGTTGACGTTTCCCCTCCCTGCCATCCCACGGCGCTCGATGGGGCTGTACCACCATCCACCGCACGAGATCAACATCTATTATTGCACATTGTTTAAGCCTTTTCGCCAACTCTTGTGCGATAGTATTTTTACCCGCACCAGGCGGCCCGGTAAGAATTAACACTTTTCTCATAGATTAATGAAAAGATAAATCATTATTTGACGATCGTCAATCAATGATTTTGATCAATGTACCTTTTCATGACTTCTGCAACAATCCAAATCGAGCGCACACGCGCTCCATACCGTCAAAATAGTCAGTACGCGCATAACGCACATACTTCCCTACGTCATAATACGCCACAACTGCGTTGATCTCATCCTTGCACTCATGCGGGTATACCCACACGCTCAAATTAAGAGAATGAAACCCCAGATGCCGCAGCTTATCGCGGAGCGCATTGCGCGCTTTGCGGAGATTTTCAGGTATGTCAAACATCACCATCCGCCACTTCCCGTCCCACGCAAGAGGCTTCTGAATCTTCAAATCTTCAATACGACGTCTCTCGAGGAGCAATCTTCCTTCCTTGGTCAATTCGTAGTGCCATGCATTGCGCTCCCCGGCAAGACGAATGTATCCCCGCTTCTCCAGGCGATTAATGGCGTTGCGAAACTGCTGCTTGGGGAACGTTCTCCTCTTTCCACGGAGATCAAGCAACTGGATCACATTTGGCGCCACAAGCGCGACCGTGAGCAGTCCCGCCACTCCCAGTATACCAAGAACAACTTTGGGAATACCCTCTTTTACTTTCATACATCCCCGTTACCAGTAACTAATTAATTATCTCTATCATAAATAATAAATCATTAAAATACGATCGTCAATTAATGATTTGGAATAATCCTATTAAGTAGCTCAAACAACCCTCATCGCTCATCAACCGTAGATCAACGCGCCCGCGGCAATGAGTCCATTCAGGAGCACCCATATCCCGTAGTTGATCATGAGTGGGCGTTCCTTGTGGAGAATGCCGTAGAAAAACCAAAAGAGAGACGTGAATGAATACGCGCCCCACGACAGCGCCGATACGCCCGCCGCGTTTTTATTGATCCACACCTCATAGAATTGCGGCACCGTCATGGCAATCGCAAAAAAACCGACCACATACACCATCCGGTCAATGAAGCGTTTCAATGCATTCGGATGCGGCCATTGCTCAAAATGATGATGAATTCGTTTGCGTGTATGATAGTGATGCATTCCTTCGTGCATAAAACTTATAGAGACTGAATAAACTTTGTTATTGATTCATAATAAAACTCAGGATTATCATACCCTGGCCAATGGTTGCTTCCCGGAACTTCTTCTACTTCTACGTTCATGCCTTGCCGTAGCTTCGGAATATATGAGAGATTCTTATTCTGCTCTCCGTACATAAAGAGCTTCGGTTGTGGAAGTGCAAGGAGACGTGCGACAAGGTTGCCATGAACCGAGTAATCGGTCATTGAAGGACAATAATCAAAATACGCACGAGGACTTGTTTGATCCAGCTCTTTACGATACTCCTGGAAACCCTTATTTTTCTTTTTCGCTACACGCTCCTTGATACTGGGGTAGATCTCGTGTTCAAAATTTTCAAAGCTTTTGCCAACCACTTCAAGAGAGAAAAAACAATCCTCAGATGCGAGGTTGCCCTCAACATTGACGAACCCCGCAACCTTTCCAGAATATTTCTCCGCATACAGTAATGCTACGAGACCTCCCATACTATGACCAACGAGTACAAAAGAGTTCAAGGAAAAATGTTTCACTAGTATATCGGTGAACGTTACCAGATCATCTACACCTAAATTAATCCCAGAAGGATAGTCGCTTTTACCGCACCCTGGAAAATCGTAAGCGAAAATCGTCGAATCTTTCAGTCTCTTATTATCGAGTGATCCGAGAAAATCTTCCTTCGCGCATCCGAGTCCATGAAGATACACGATGGTTTTTTGCGTTCCAGGACGTAAAAAGTAATTAATCTTGAGAGTATGTCCTTTATAGAAAATATCAATTGAATCACTGTCCATACCTATCAGCCATGTTTAGAAAATACTCATGCATCCAATGATCGCCCGACAGCTCAGGATGAAATGCAGTGGCGAGCATATGCCGTTGCCGTGCGGCAACAGGGGCGCCATCAGGGAGTCTTGCCAATACCTCCACTCCCTTCCCTATCTTTAGTATAACAGGTGCGCGGATAAATACTGCATGAAATAACTTTTTCCCTAATGTTTTGATTGCCAGATCCGCCTCAAAACTATCCACCTGCCGCCCAAAGGCATTCCGCGAAACCTCAATATCCATGACTTGCAGGGGGTCCGGCCTGTCTTCTTTCAGCCGTTTCGCAAGCAAAATCATTCCCGCGCATGTCCCCCATACAGGCATTCCTGCCTGAATTCTTTTTTTTAACGGTGCGCGCAGGCGATACGCATCCATGAGCCGCGCCACAGTTGTACTCTCTCCGCCGGGCATGATAAGCGCGTCAACTGCATTCAATTCTTCCGCCGTTCTCACTTCCTTGGCGTCCGTTCCCAACGCGCGCAACACTTGCCTGTGCTCCAAAAAATCGCCCTGTAAGGCGAGCACTCCTATAACTTTTTTCTTTCCACTCTTCCTCTTCCTTCCCCTCTCTAGCTTCCAAGAGATTGGCGCGAGCGCTGACATAACGAACGAAAAACAAGAAAACAAACGCATTGCAAATGAGGGTTGGCCGCGGAGAAACCCTCCTCAATCAGATGTGCTTCAGTGAGAGGTGATCAAATTTCGCCGCGAGGACTGTGCGAGCGAGTGCCGATAAGCAAGGGTCGTAATGAGTGGGGCTTATCGGAACGGTGCCGCAGGCACGCGAGTTCCGCAGCAAGAAATTTGCGTCACTTCGCACGCTAACGCGTGTTGTGCAATGACCATGCCGAACGATCGTCTTATGTTCAGTTGCCGCGTCCGGCCAACCGCTCTCCCTCTGCCAATGATGCAACGTCAATTCCCGGCATTGCCTCGCCCAGCCCTTTCGACACTTGCCCTATCAATTTCGCATCTCTGAAGTGCGTCACTGCTTTGACAATCGCCGCGGCGCGTTTCGCCGGATTTGTTGATTTGAAAATGCCCGACCCCACAAACACGCCGTCCGAGCCCAGCTGCATCATGAGCGCGGCATCCGCCGGGGTCGCAATACCTCCTGCCGCAAAATTCACCACTGGCAAACGCCCTAATTTTTGCACTTCGTGAACTAATTCCAACGGCACCCGCATCTCCCGCGCTTCCACCGCCAACTGTTTCTTATTCATACTCTTCAATCGTTCGATGTGGCCAGTCACCGCCCGCTGGTGACGCACGGCTTCGACAATATTGCCGGTCCCTGCCTCGCCTTTTGTCCGTATCATCGCCGCGCCCTCATGAATCCTGCGCAAAGCCTCTCCCAAATTCCTGCATCCGCAGACGAACGGCACGGTAAAATTGCGCTTCCAGACATGCTTCTCCTCGTCCGCAGGCGTGAGCACTTCTGACTCGTCAATATAGTCCACGCCCAGCGCCTCCAAAACCTGCGCCTCCACAAAATGCCCAATGCGGCATTTGGCCATCACAGGGATCGTTACCGCTTTCATAATTTTCTCAATCATACCAGGATCCGACATGCGCGCGACGCCGCCCGCCGCGCGGATATCCGCAGGCACGCGCTCGAGGGCCATCACGGCGCAGGCACCCGCAGCTTCCGCGATTTTGGCATGCTCCGCCGTCACCACGTCCATGATCACGCCTCCTTTTAGCATCTGCGCCATGCCCACCTTCACCTTCCAGGTGCCCGTGGATTTGTGTTCTTTTTTCTTCATGTATACCTGTTTCATATTCAGTTAAATTAATCTCAAATACTCACTGTTTCAAGCCCGCCAAATACTTCCCGAAACCTTTTTGCGTCATAAAAATTACTCAGTATTAAGACGACCCTATTCTTTAGTCTGTATCTTTTCAAAATAAAGAGTTTCTTTTTGAAAAACCTCCCCAAGTTCGGCTGTCGCCGGCCAATCTTTAGGCAGAAATAATTGCTTACCTATATATCCTTGAGACAATGCAGCGTCGGTTAGTGTTTCATGCTGATATGGTATTAATAGCGTTTCTCCTCCCAGATCACTTATGTCTTGAACAACAGGAGCGTTCATCGCCTCTACTGATGAAACCGCGCGAGGTTCGGTAGTTAAATCTCTAGAGAAATAATATTCATCCTCTTGCGCATTTTTTTCCCTCATTATTTTTCTCGCCCTGCCCAGAATGAGAAAACCGCTTTTGATGAGTGAACGCATTGCCTTAGGGTCTCCGCTGCCAGCAACTGCCCACGCCTCATCACAACCGGCTTCTATTGCTGCTTGAATAGCCACTTTTTCAATCCTTTCCATCAAGCCTTTATTCCGATGGGATGGGGCTACTATTTTCATTCTTAAATATGCTTTTTTCTTTTCCTTATCTTGTTCTGCTTGTTGGATTTCCACCACTTCTCCCGCAATAACCTCTTTATCCATATCTTGAATTACAAATAAATGAGGCTCTATTGATTCATTGTAGGGCTTAGTATAACCGTGTTCTTTGCGATAGAGTTCGAAAAACTTTCTCTCCTCATCTGTGTCCCTTAATGCCTCCTCTACGAGAAATCCCCTTGAGCATGTCTGCATATGGCCCGCATGGCTGGGTGAACCGCATTCTGAACAAATTGAGGCTTCATCGATCTCAAATTCGCCCATATTATCTACTCCCTTTATTCATCACATAAATCACATCCTTTCGCTCCACCACCACCGTCCACCCGTGCCGCTTCGCGTGCTTATACAGCTTCAAATTCGGGTTGAAGCAAATCGGCGTTTCCACCATCTCCAAAAATCTGCTATCGCTCTCCGTGTCCCCCACGCCAATCGAGCCCCGGAGCGAATATCCCTTTTTGTCCACTAAGTGTTTCACAAGATTCGCCTTGTCGTCAATTGTGTCCACAAACAGGTGCCTGCCGGTAAAACGCCCTCTTGAGTCCACCTCATGGAGCCTCCCATATACCTTGTCAAATCCCAATTTCTTGCCAAACGCATGCACGACCATGGCGGACGAGTGCGAGATGGCGACCAGATAGTACCCCTGTCGCTTGAGGCGCTTCAGCAAGTCCCGCGTGTACCGATATACCCTGTCCTGATGAAACGCCGCGACCTTGCGCGCGATCTTCATCACGTCCTTGCGTTTCTTGCCTTTGAAATAAATTTCAAACGCCCTGACCGTCGCCAAAATATACTCTTCATACGAACCCTTGCGGTCAAGCCAGCGCGCATAGGGGCGCGCAAACATCTTCTTCGCCTTCTCCGGAAACACTCCTTCTTCAATCAGCAACTCAAGTAGTTCGATGGTGAGGCTTGAACGAAAGATTGTGCCGTCGAGGTCGAAAATCGCGAGGCGTTTCATAAACCCAACTGACGATACGCTTCACTCCGGTGAAGCACGCGGTACAATACCATATGTTGACGCTCATGCGCTATCCAGAAAAACATTCGATAATCGCCCGCCCGATACTTATGAAGCCCTCGTAAATCCTCCGGCATATGGCGCAACGGAAAACGCGCCGCTTCGGGATGTTCGGCAATCCACTCAGCCTTATCCAAAACCAAACGAGCGACCTTTCTGTCAAGTCGCCCGATATCCTCTTGAAATGCTTTGGTGACTTCTATTTTATACATACTGCGCCTTGAGGTCTGCGAAGGGAATCGTATCGCCCCGCTGATGCTGGTCGCGCGCTTCTCTCAACTTCTGGAGCGCATCAAGATTGCTCGCAAAATAAAAATCCTCAAGCTGTGCGTATGTGTCGATGAGCGACTCCGAACGCGTGACCAGTTGCGCAAACAGCTCCTTGGGGATCTGTATCGTTTGTTCTTTTACGAGGGGGGGCATAAGCCTAACAAAGAGGTTGCTCTCTATTAAGAGGGTATCCAAAAACTATTATTCTGTCAAACATTTGCCGGTGCATGCGAGGTGTTTCGACTGCGCCCTTCCTCATCGCCAAATGCGGCACCTTCTTCGATCAGGGATTCAAGTAGCTCAATCGTGAGCGAAGACACAAGTTAGGCGGCTCCGCCGCACTCACGCAGTCCCGCACTAAGGCGAGCGAGCCTTTAGTGCTGTGGCGGATAACGGTGATACCCATAGAAAAGAATTTGGCTATGGTAAGCGAAAAAGATTGAAATTCCGATACGATAAATATCGTGCCGTCCAGGTCGAAAATGGCCAGTCTTTTCATATCAACGATGGAATGACGCGCGCTTACAATTGAAACCCATAGGTCGCCTGCGGCAACGCCGCATACTGATACGAAATCAACTGGCGATGCGGCATGCGCAATTCGCGCGCCAGCGCGGCCAGCCGATTGCGGTCGCTTGTGGATGCCATCGTTTTCACTTCATACGCTCGCTTCTTCCCTACGATAAAGTCAATCTCCGCGCCTGTCTTTTTCTGGTAGTAATTCACTTCTCCCTTGGCCCGCAGCTGGTGGAATACCGCATTCTCGAACATGCGGCCGAAATCCACGCGCGCGAAATTGGCGACCAGTCCCGCGTCGCACGCATAGACCTTCGGCGTGCTGCGGATCTCGCTGTCGCGATTGCGGCTGAACGGGCGCACGAGCGACACCATATACGTGCCTTCCAAAAAAGCGAGATAATCCTTGACAGTCGCGCGGGAAATGCCGAGCTCGACGGACAATTTCTGCACATCCAGCTTCGATCCGACGCGCGCGAGCAGGAGGAGAATCAGGTCGCGCACATTTCGATTATTTTTGAAATCGCCGAGCTGGCCGACCTCCTTGTTGAAATACGAGGTGAAGATGTCCTCAAGCGTGCGCCGCTTTTCCTCTTTCGTGCGTTTCAGGACGACCGCGGGGAATCCTCCCCATGCGACGTATTCCGCATAATGCCGCTGCCACGTTTGATGCCGCGCGCGGGATATTCCGGGCGCGCGGGAAGGCGCGCGGGCGATATTCTTCATCCATAAGAATTCTTCGAAATCGAGCGGGAAAAGTTCAAAAAGGTATTTCCTCCCGCTCAAGGATTCCGAAAAAAGGTTCTTGAGATAAAAACTCGCCGACCCAGTCAAGAAAAATTTCCATCCGTAATGATCAATGAGGTATTTCACTGCCGACGGCACTTGGGCGACATACTGGATCTCGTCCAAAAACAGGTATGCGCGGACGTCCGTGCGGACGCCGAGCTCTTTGAGGTTCTTCACGATTTCTTCAAAATCCTCCGATTCGAAATAGCGGCGATTCAAGGGGTTTTCAAAATCCAAAAACAGCTTGTTGTCATGCGCCACTTCATCGTAGAGCTGCCGCAAGAGCGTCGTTTTGCCCACTTGCCGCATGCCGGTCACCACAATCGCTTCCTTTCCGGAAAGGTGTTTCCGCAATGCGTGAAAAAGTTTTCTTTTGATCATACTTTACTAAGATACATAAAGTTTAACTTTATGTCAAGTAAGATATACATTTGGCACACTCCGCATGCGTCCTTTCCGCGTCAGTAGGCACTACGCTTTTTTTCAATATGCACTTGCCGCAATTCAATCGTGAGGCTTAAGCGGAATATCGTGCCGTCAATGTCGAAAATCGCGAATTTCTTTGCCTCATACGCATAGCCTGCTCACAGGATATCAAAAAAACCGCCCTTAAGGCGACTTGACTTAAAATATTCACAAAGATAACGAAAGCGGCCCTGCGAAGAGCCGCCCGTGTTAATTAAATTCGATTCTTAATCTTCCTGCACTGCTTCCAGCATCTTCAGTTCGTCCTCCACAATCTTTTCCCATTCTTCCTTACTAATATTCTCAATCGCATGGCGTTTCCTTCTGTAAAAATCTATCAAATGACGTATGAATTCTGGTTTCTGAATTAATAGTTCCTCAAACTCGATCCGATCTTTCGCGCCCTTCAATAAACTATCAATAATTTCCTCATCATCTGCGGAAAATTTCTGTGCCTTGAGAACTTGACTGAAGGTGAGAGCGTTATTACTTTGTTCAGCCATAAATTCTAATTCAATGTGGGGATAAAAATAATCGAAGTTCTATATACTATGAATTACGAAACTCCAGTCTCATTCGCCCTCAAATCTCGGACAATCATAACCAAGCCCGTTGGTTGGTCTCGTATGAGCAGCGTTTCCAGAGTCCAAAATTCTTCCACGCCTCGATCTTCGTCTTGATCGTCCCCTTTTGTTGAGGACGCCGTACGTGACCGCTTCCACCGGGGAGAGTTCAGGCGGCCTGCCGACCTTTGATTGAAGCGTCCTGATGCCGAACAGTTGTTTGAAGAGCGAAATGAACGGTCTCACTTTCCGCTGCACCACTTCAATCGGATGATACAGCTTAACTACCACTGACCCTTACCTACAGCCGTAATATCATCGCGGCCATATTTTAATGAAACATCACCTGTCTCATCCTCAACAGTTTGCCCTGCCTCACTATTCAGTCGACGCGATGAAACCTTTCCCTTCTTTATATCATGATACTCCACAAGAGTTCCCCCTTCTTTATCATCATATCTCACGGCCGTCATCTGTTCGATATTCCCGCCAACACTCGCGCTACTTCCTATGAATCTATTAGCCTTGTCATAACCAAATGAAGACAGACGCGTCCCCACCACATCGTTCTCTTTATCGCGAAAAACCCTTAATTGATTAGTGACCCTGCCATCTTTTTTATTTCTCACAATATAAAAGTCAATCTTTGCACCATAAGATTCTGGCGCTGTGACCTTCTCAACTTGTATGTCTTTCCGTACGTTTTCTGGGAATTGAAGGTGCTTGCTTAACAATTCGAAATCAGACTCATCCATCTCTGCCCTTTCTACGGATCTACCCCGATGTATCCGTTCAATACCTTTGGGAGGAGGGGGGACCTCTTCTTTCCCAATAGCCTGTTCTTGTTTAAATTCATTATTTGGTCCAAAACACCCAAATTTTTCGCCCAACTGCCGACCCGCTAACAGAAGAGCTGCTGCTAATAAAATCCGCTTTGTCCATTTAAAGTTTCCCGCAAAATTCAACTTTTTTTCTTCGTCCTGGATTTCTTTTCCAACGAATTCGCTTCTTATTGTTTTTTCTTTCTCATTATTATTATCCTTATTATTATCCTTCTCCATACAAATTTAATATTAATATAAAATAATACACTATACCACCTTATACCACCTTTCTAACCTTTAATACCCTTATTCTACCACAAGCAAAAAAAAAAGCAAGCCCGTTATCCACAGCTTGATTGGGCATAAGCGAATATATCTGACTAACTTGCTCACCTATCGTGCACGCATCGCCGCACGCGCGACCTGAATATCGTGCCGTCGAGGTCGAAGGGCGCGCGCGTTGTGCCTGCCGCGTTATCGTTTTCCTCTCAATGCCGCCATCATCAAGACGAGTACCGCCGCAAAAACTCCCAATGAAATGTTGAATCTTGAAGTGCGATTGATATAAACGTGAATAAACCCTGAAATGAACTTGATTATTGTAATAATCCCACAAAAACAGAGGAAAATCAAAGTGAGCCGACGGGTGCCGGCTCTTTTGTATTTGAAACGTTTACTCCGATAGAAAGCCCCGCCATTCATGGCGGAGTTTACTGCCCTTACGGTTGTGGTAATGCGGGTCTTATCTGAATATTCTGCGCGGTCAACGAGCCATCGTCGTTGGCCGTGCCGGTCACCCACACATTCTTGCCCACGGCAAGATCGTCCGCGGTTCCCTGCTCAAACTTTCCGACTTCAGTGCTGCCGGAGTAAAACACGATTTTCGACCCGCCTTGACTGCCGTCCGCCTCGGCGCGGCCTTGTCGAGACGGGTCAGGCGAGGCAGATCCGCCACCCTGGAGCTTCACGGTGATGCTCATGTCATCTTTCGCGATAATTTCTCCTGCGGCGGCGGCGGCGTTTGCGCGCGCGCCTCCTCTCGCGCCTGAACCGCCCGCGAACCCGCCGCCCTGACCGTTCGCAAACTGCTGGCGCATCTGATCGCGCTGTTCCTGCGTAAGATTCTGACCGACAAAATTTTTCCGCGCAGAATTGAGACGGGTTTTCTGATACTGCATCCCGCCGAAAAACCCTCCGGCGCCTGCCACGATTACGGCTATGATGATAGGAAGTGCTTTGGAC
>Ga0155897_137_pt1 | contig 10903 bp, 11 predicted proteins | sample RifCSPlowO2_01_FD_107551 | JGI IMG/M metagenome (GOLD analysis project Ga0155897, IMG submission 107551) | Candidatus Uhrbacteria bacterium RIFCSPLOWO2_01_FULL_55_36
TGCGGGTAATCAACCGAGCAAAGGGTACTACGAGCTGGCCCAAGAAACCGACTATCATCACCTCATACTCATCTTTAATCTGGCGATGACGTTGCCAAAGCTCCCAGTATTTTTTAAATCCCCGGGCTCTTGAATTGCATTCGATCACCCGGACGCCGTTTTGCTGCAATCCCTGCATCAAGACCACGTTGCGAGCGTATTGGGGATCGTAGATTCCAAAGTAACACACCGTCATAACAATCCATAAAAAATCCCTCTGATCAATTCTTCTCTGTTTTTTGCGTAGCAGGAGTGAGGGGAAGATCAACCAGCCGCTCCTCTCCGTCCCGCACGACCGTGAGTTTCACGGTTGACGCGACCGGGTATGAATGCAGCAGCGTAGCCATATCCGACTCTTCCCGCACCAACTCCCCTTCAATTTTTACGATAATATCCCCTTCTTTGAGGCCCGCCGTGTCTGCGTTTGATTTGGGCGTTACCGCGGGGATCGTGCCGTTTTTGAGAAGAAGCGCCCCTTGCCGCCGGCCGTGCGTCAGCGCAAAGGCAAGGTCCGCAACATTGGAAAGCTCGACATAATGCATGCCGGTGCGCGCCCGCACGAGCGCACCATTCTTAAACGCGTCTCCCATGGCGCCGGCAATGCTTCCAATGGGGACGGCAAACACATTGCCTTCCTGGTCAATTGCGCTCACCACCGCCGCGATTTCTCCGGCATAGGTCACGACCGGGCTTCCAAGTCCGAGGCCGTTGCCGGGATGCGCCAGGCGCACCCGCGCCTCCAGTTTGTCGCTGTCGCGGTGGGGAAGCGTGACGACGCTCATGACCGACTGTTCTGCCATCAGCGGCGCAGAGCCCACCCGGAACGAGGCGGCATACACCGGCGCGCCCGGGCCGAGCGACGCCGTATCGCGGCGCACCGCTGACGCGACCAAGGTTGTTGCATCAATTTTTAAGAACCAAAGTCCGGTCGCAGGATCCTGCATGCGCGCGGCTGCTGCGTACGGCTTCCCGTCCGCAAACACGATGGTGAGTTTCCCCGTCTCCTTTTCGCCGAGAGCTCCTGCTGACAGCAGCCACCCGTCGCTCGTGAGCACGGTGGCGGACGCACGCGGGGCGCCTGCCGAAGCAAGCACGCCGCCTGCGTTCTCCGTCAAATCCGCGGTTGCATAGAGTCCCGCTATTGACGGCGTAATGCGCGCGGTCACTTCCGCGCTGCGTTCCTCTTCAGTCACCGTCACGCGCTCCGTGCGCTCAATCGTGATGGGCGTCGCGGAAGAAAACAAGGACGCGACGTCAATGCGGTCGAGGTACGGTACGCCTTTGAACGCGCCGGTGACGACGACAGATACCACCACGAGCGCGGCGCACGCGCCGATCACGCCCGCGAGCAGATACCCTGTCAGCGCCCCCCACCCTCCGCCGCGCGGCCGCTCGAATCCCTCTTTCTGATACATCGCGGTCAACGCGTCGGCGCGCGACACCGTGTCGCCGGCATTGCGCATCGCGGAGTTTTGCTTTTCTTTTTTAGCCATACGAAAAACCCTAAATTCTAAAGGAATTCCAATGAGAGAAACGTACAAAAAGTAAGCGCAGATTTCACGAATACATCCAGGCCTTGAGACATTCCTCACACTACGACCAGCGCGCAGTCCCCACGATGAATGCCCACACCGTCGCCATCACTCCTCCGCCCCGCAGAAGCGCGCGGCGGGAAGGTAATGCCAGGGAGTCGCGCGCGAATTCAAGCAGCGGCGCATAGAGAGAAAGTACCAACGCAGCGGCCACAAACGGCATAGTGGGGATAAACAAAAGTACGGCGACGAGCTCCGCCATCGTCAGGGCGATCACCCAGCTCGCACCCGACTTGGCGGAGGGCGCATGAGAGGTCAGCGCCATGACGTGTGCCGTCATGAGCAGCACGATGAGAAATACGACGCCCATCGCGCCGAGAATGGGAAATTGCAGCAGCATCACGGCAGCGCCCGCCACGGCTATGATCATGTACACCGACAGCGCGGCGAGAAAAAGCGCGATGTACACACGATGGGGGGACACAAACGGGAGAGGGTGCGCATAGGAGCGTACTATGCTGCGCACATGGACCGCGACGGCGAACGATACGATTGCGGCGTTCGCCGCTCTCGCCAATCCGCCGTTCAGTATGAGAAAATGAAGCTGCCCTATGATACAGGCGGCGAGCGCCGGCGGCAGCATGGCGCGCATATCCTCGCGATGAAGAATGCCCCCGTACACGGCGCACACCGCGCCCACCTGGAAGAGGAGCATCAGCCACCAATAAGAAGGGAATGCCGCCGTGAGCCCAAACAACGCGCACCACAACGCCGCAAGCGCATACGGCGCATAGTAGCTCACCAATCCCGACCGTACGAATGGCCGCGGCGGCTGCGGCGACGTTTCTTCGAATGCATTCCTCCCTGCGCTCACGCGCATGGCATCCTGCATGATGCGGGATGACGGCGGCGAAACCGGCGGCAGATGAGTCAGCGTTTCCATAATGAGACGGGAGAAAATGCAATCGTTATGATTTCACGCGCCACGACAGAAACATCTTCTGTCATGCGCACGCCGTTACGACCGCACAGAATGACCGCGGCCGTCTGACGGTCGTACAACTTCATTGCTGTACCAGCCACGGAGCGCTCTGCAGCACCATCACCACGCGATCTTCGGCGGCGGCAAACGCGTCGGCGGCGCCCGTACGGTCGCCTTCCTGCGCAGAGGAGAGCCGCAGGAGATCCGCCGCCGCCTCGTCCAATCCGACCGCGACGACCAGCCCAAGATGCACTTCTTTCAGCGCGTCTGACACCATCATCGCAAGCAGCTGCTCTTTGGTCTCCCGCGCCGTCGCCTGCCAGGCGATAGTCGCTTCCGCATCCGCAGCACCCGAAGCAAGGGCGGCGGCAAACGCGCCCCGTGCGCGCACATACTCCTTCACTCGCTGCGACGCCTCGACGCGATAGGCGCGGTCAATGCGCCGCGCGCTCCCCTCCTCATTGAGCCATTCTTTTGGAATGACATCCGCGCCCTCCGCTGATGGCGTCTGGAAGACGAGCATCGCCAGACTGCACTGCAGCAACAGGAAACACGAGAGAAGAATGACGCCGTGCGGATGTCGCATCAGGTCATGCGCCTCTTCCCGCTTCGGCCAGCTCCATGTCGCGTGCGGCGCATATCGGAATGAAGCAAAAGAATGTGATTGTGGCATAGTGATTGATATTTGAGAAAATGGTTGTCAAAAATTAGTGACTGGCATTGGAAATGTAGATACCCACGGCTAAAGCCGTGGCACTTGCAAACTTTACAAGCTTCGCTTGCCCGCTTCGCGGGGGCTCATTCCTCCACGGGCAAGCCCGTGGATTCCTGCCGCTTCGCGGACGTTTGAAATTGGAATTTTCTAATTTTCATTCTCCATTTTCTATTTTCGATTTTCCAACAACTAATTTCACCACTTCACCACGCCCCCCTCATCTCTTCCCAATCATCGCTCCCTTCATTCCACCGGTACGCCTTCATAAAACTCACCATTGCCTCCGGGTCATACACTTTCTTGACGACCACGCCGCTGCCGATGCGCTTGGAAAACGTCATGCGTGCTTCCTTCAGGCGCGGCTTCACCGTGCGTTCCAGTTTCATCCTCCCCTGCGGCCCTTCAAACTCGATCCACGCGACATACCCGCCTTCGGCGAGCACCTCTTCACCGCGCTCTCCCACGCCAAATTGCTTCTCTGCGCGGTCAACGGTTTCTTCCCATTGTTCGTCTGTCATGATGGTACACGGTAAGCATTGATACGCTTTCACTATACAATAATATGCCGTTTTTTCCAAACGCGGCTCCGCAGCAGGAAATACCACGCAAGCGTCCCTGCGCCCGCGCCCGCCGCATCGGCGATAAAATCCATCGTATCCACCGTTCTCCCGGGCACCCACGCCTGATGAATTTCATCAGTCACGGCAAACCACACCGCGGCGGCAAACGCAACAACGGCGATCTGCCATCCTTGCATTCCTCCCGGTTGCCGCGCTCCCGCGCGCGCCGCCAGTGCGGCAAGCGCGCAATACTCTCCCACGTGCAGCAGGATACTCGCAGTACTCACCATTCCCGGGATCTCACGCCCGGGAATGGACGAGCCGATGAAGATGAGAACCGCCCACAAAAGCGGAGGAAGCCAATGGCGCATAATTGTAATTCCAATCTACCGATGAGATTCCAATGATGCCAATAGGTACATATATTCGCATCTATTCGCTACATTGGTATCCTATTCGCATGACATTGGCATTATTGATAATATTTTCGTCCTTTCAACTCCTCCGGCAAATACGTCTGATTACCGCTGTCTTGCTTCGGCGTGTATGTATACCCCTTGCCGTACTGCAAATCTTTCATCAGCTGCGTGGGCGCATTGCGCAGATGCAATGGCACCGGCACATGTCCATATTCCTCCACGTCTTTCTTTGCTTGACTATATGCATCATACGCGGCCACGCTTTTCTTGGAAAGCGCCATATAGATCACGGCGTGCGCAAGATGAACCGCACATTCCGGCATGCCGAGTTTATGGCTTGCTTCAAACGCGGCGTTCGCAATGAGAAGCGCCGTATTGTTCGCAAGCCCGATATCTTCCGACGCAAACCGCACGATCCTGCGCGCCACATACAGAGGATCCTCGCCGCACTCCAGCATGCGCGCGAGCCAGTAGACTGCGGCATTCGCGTCGCCGCCGCGCATGGACTTGTGCAGCGCGGAGATGATATTGTAATGCTCTTCGCCTTTTTTGTCGTAGAGCAGATGAGATTTCTGAAGTATTTGTTTCACCACTTCAATGGTGATTTTCTTATCCTGGCTCGCAGCGGCCTCCAACGTATTCAAGGCAAAACGGGCATCACCATGCGCCTGTGTAGCGATAAAGTGCAAAGCATCTTCCTGAATCTCGTCATTCTTAATTCCTAATTCATAATTCGCTCCATTAACGGCGCGCTTCAAGATCCTCATAAGCGCTTCTTCGTCAAGCAATTTCAATACAAACACGCGCGCCCGGGAAAGGAGCGCCGAGTTTACTTCAAATGAAGGATTCTCCGTGGTCGCGCCGATGAGCGTAATCACGCCCTTTTCCACATTCGGCAACAGCCGATCCTGCTGCGCCTTGTTCCAACGATGGATTTCGTCAATAAAGAGCACGGTTTTCACGCCGAGTCTTGCGCCGCTCTCTGCGCGGTCAATTATTTTTCGCAATTCTTCCACGCCGCTTGCCGTCGCGGAAAGCGGGATAAATTCCGATTTCGTCTGCCGCGCGATAACGGAAGCAAGCGTGGTCTTCCCGCACCCGGGAGGTCCCCACAGAATCATGGAGGGCACGCGATCCTCCTCAATCGCGCGACGCAAAAACGTTCCTTCTCCCAAGAGCTCTTCCTGCCCGAAAAATTCCTCCAGCCTCTCCGGCCGCATACGGTCGGCTAAAGGAGCGTGTGGAGTATTCATCTTCATAAAAAAAGAAAATAGCGCTCTCTACGCTTTCACGATACTCCAGCTTTTGCGACTAATCAATTATGTGCCGCCTTGCGCAACACCGCCAAAAGGCTCCGATGCCACCGGCGATAGTTTGCCATGCCGTGTTCCCTGAATGGCAGACCAGGCTGCTCATTCATTTCGATGATATACGGGGTATCTCCTTCAAATCCAAAATCAATCGAATACACACGATGGCCAAACTCGACAAAATCACGATCAACGCGTGCGGCTATTTCCCGCACCTTCCGAGGAATCTTGCTTAAAGGATAATAATGGCAGGTGCCCCCGCGCGCGAAATTTGAAATAAGCGATCCTGGTTTCGGGACACGGATATACGTCTCAATGATTTTTCCGTCCAAAATTACCACGCGCAAATCATGATAGGATGGCGTAAGACCAGGGATACCCCCTGATGTATCAATGAATTCCTCAATCAGCCCATCATAAGAACGCAACTTGCGAAGGAGCATGATTTTGGAGGCAATAACAACGCCTCGTCCGCCAACTTGGTCAACCGGCTTAAAGACTGCCATGCACCCTGCAAGCCGCGCGAGGGCGCGTAGACAGCCTCGTCTGGTGTATACGCGGTACATTGCTTTCATATAACGATGAAAGACTTCATGTGTCCTTTCCTTACGGTGCAAAAGACGCGCCAAACGGGGATGATTCACGACCGTCCAGTCACGTCCCTGGTCGGGCAAACACCTCTCTCCATCTTTGTCGAATACCACACGAGCAGTGATGGGAGTGCGCCATCGAGAGAACGCGCCGTGTGCATAGCGGTATCCATTATCGAATGTGCCCCGGCCGCGATAAAGGCGTACGCCGCGAACTACAAAAATACTAAAATACCGTTCGGCGATTTTAAAAAAATCAAAATAAGATTCACGGTATACCCGCATGTTCAATGGATAGTCATGGAGTTCCCCTTTCTTAAAGAGTATTACTAAAATTGGTTTACCATTATGATATTGCGGTGATTCTGTCATACAGGTTCACTCCCCGCATCCTTGGCCGCCGCGCGCAGGACTTTCAAGAGCGCGCGATGCCAGCGCATGTAATGGGACGTACCCCATGTTCGATAGGGTACGCATGGCTCGTTATTTAACTCAAACACATACGGCCTGCCGCGTTCAAACCCCATATCAACAGAATACACACGATGTCCGAATCTCGCTAACGCATCATCAACGCGACGCACTATACGGTATGCAACCGAAGGAATTTTTCTGGGATAAAATTGCCGTACTGCACCGCCTCGCGCAACATTTGATAGATACGATCCGCGACGGGGAATTCTCACCATTACCTGCACCGCCTTACCGTCCATCACGGTGATCCTCAAATCATGTAGTGATTGCGCGAGACCAGGAATGCCGCTTGACGTATCAACAAATTCGCAGAGAACTCCATCATACCGAGTAAGTTTCGTGAGTAGTTTCTCTTTTTGCGCAATTCTCACCCCCACTCCGCCGAAATTATCAACCGGCTTAAAGACCGCGAAGGATGTTTTTATTTTCTCCAGCGCTTTAACACAATCAGTCTTGGTGTAAACCCGGTATTGAAGTTTCATAAACTGCTTAAACTTATCGTATGTCTTATCCTTATGAGATAAGATGCGGGAGAGCGCCCCTCCGCACACAATCGCCCATCCTCTAGTACCATCGATGTGTAGCGATCCCTTATCAAACACCACCTTCGCTGGAATCAGTGCTCGATAAGGATGGAACCTGCCGCGCGTATAGCGGTATCCTCGTCGAAAAACACCTTGACCTATATAATTCTTCTTTCCCCGTATTACAAAAATTGAAAAAAAACTTTCTGCAAGCTTAAAAAAATCCACATACGATTGCCGATAGCGAGCATTACTGAAAGGATATGAGTCAACCGTCCCCGACTTGAAAAAAACCACTAAAACAGGCTTGTCTTTATACGTGCGATCAATGTGCGTTGACTTTTTACTCATAAAAAACACCGCTTACTAAATTATCCCCAGCATACCCCAACCCATATCTCTCCGCAAGAAACACATAGCCAGCATTAGAATTTTCCGCTATAATCGCCCTATGCAAGACGAGAAAAACAACCTCAAAGAACGCGCGCTTCGCTACCATCGCGAGCCTTCCCCGGGAAAGCTTGGGGTAACGCCCACCAAGCCCTGCGCAAGCACGGACGATCTCTCCCTCGCCTATACTCCCGGTGTCGCCTATCCCTGCCTGGAAATCAAGGACAATCCTGAAGCATCCTACGACTACACCGCACGCGGCCATACGGTTGCGGTGATTACTGACGGCTCTGCAGTATTGGGGCTGGGAAACATTGGCGCACAGGCAAGCATGCCGGTCATGGAAGGCAAATGCGTGCTCCTGAAAAAATTCGCAGGGCTTGACGGCGTGCCGATTGCGATAAAAAATTACCGCGACACCGATGACCTCATCCACATCATTGCCTCGCTCGAAGCCAATTTCGGACTCATGAACCTCGAAGACATCAAAGCGCCGGAATGCTTCACCGTGCTCGCCGCGCTTCAGCAGCAACTCTCCATCCCCGTCTTTCACGACGACCAGGACGGCACCGCCGTCATCGTGCTTGCCGCGCTCGAAAACAGCCTCGCGCTCGTAAGGAAATCACTTCACGAAATTCACATCGTCATCAATGGCGCAGGGGCCGCCGGCATTGCCTGCGCCAGGCTTATGGTGGCTGCCGGCATACCGAAACAGCACATCACGCTCGTTGACCGCACCGGCGTAGTGTCTGCGGCGAGAAATGATCTCAATGAATTTAAACGGGAATTCGCGCGAGAGGCTGAATTACAAACACTTGCCGACGCCCTTCATAACGCTGACGTCTTCCTTGGCGTATCGTGCCCCCATATTCTCAATGAAGCGTTCATCCACAGCATGAACCGCGATCCGATTGTCTTTGCACTGGCGAATCCTGACCCTGAAGTGCTTCCCGACGATGCAAAACAGTGGGGCGCCGCGATCGTCGCAACCGGCCGCAGCGACTACCCGAACCAGGTCAATAATGTGCTGGGATTCCCCGGTATTTTCCACGGAACCCTGGACACGCGCGCCAAAATAATTAATACTGAAATGAAACTCGCAGCCGCGCGCGCCCTCTCTGCTATAGCGAAAAAAGATTTATCGCCCGCACATATCGTGCCCTCGCCTTTCGACCCGTCAGTCGTACCCGCCGTCGCCCGCGCCGTTGCCGAGGCCGCAATAAAGACCGGCGTGGCTCATAAGCCCATTCATAACTTTGATGAATATGAACATAGTTTGATGAATACGTTTTCTTAATTCAAATTCTTTTTAAGAGAGGGCTGACCAATTTTCGCAGCGAGGACTGCTTGAGCGAACAAAGTGAGCGAGTTCTGCAGTAAGAAAATTGTGTCAGCCCGAACGACCCCGTATGCACGCCTCTAAACTTAAAAAAATCGAACGTAAAGGCGACAAGAAAAATTCCCCCTTCTTCGAGGAATTCCTGTCGCGCATCTACGACCGCCGCGAATCGTCCGGCCTCCATGATCTGCTCGGCCCCATGCGCGCCGTACTGGTACAAGTGCAAACCGGCGATGCGCTCTCGTATCTCGCCGAGCTGTACTTGATGACGCCGTATCGCTTTCATGCAGGCTACGCCAATAAGACACATCGAATTTATATCTTGCGCAATCATCCCGTCATTGCGAGCGAGCATAGTGAGCGTGGCAATCCCCCAACGCCACACCGAAACAAGATTGCTTCGTCGGCTTCGCCTTCTCGCAATGATACGCGCGCGCACACATATCTTCCTGACTACATCGTCTTGGAACCGCTGTCGCATTCCTACCGCGACCGTTTCTCTTCGCTGAACAGCATTTATCCGAAATCAGAAGCAAAGCTCAATGCCAAATATATGGGCGAGATTTACCGCGTGAATAATCTCAACGAAACGCAAAAAATCCTGGAAGGCCAGCAATTCCGCTTCCTGAACATCTCGACCATCAACAACCACTTCCTCTGCCACCCCTCATTTGCCTTTACCAAAATCTCTTACTACACCGGCAATATCGTGGGCTATACCGAGTCCGATCTCAAGGATTACGGCGCGCTCGAACTCGGCACGCCGTTTACCCTAGACGCGGAAGCAAGAAAAACCCTCGAAAAAGCGGACGCCGTGCAGAAACATTTCGGGCTGCATAATTTAATTCACGGCATTGATCATCTCGCCACCCGCGTGCTTGCCAACGAGCGTGAAGACGCCATTCTTGAATTCTTGAGCCTGTCCAACTACTACTTCTGGGGCGCGTACACCATTGAGGACATGAACTCGTCCACCAACATCTGCCGCAATCCCGACATCAAAACAGAGTTGCATTCTCCCGCCAAAGTTTTCACGGCCAACAATGTCCCGTATTACGCCAATTCCATCGTCGGCCTTCCCTCACCCACCGAAGACTTCGTGCGCAATTACGGCAAGCGCATGCATCACATCGCCTATGAAGTGGAAGACGGGGCCACAGAAGACGGCACCAAATACATAGACTTCTTGGTGGACAAGCTTATAGCTGCGGACGTGCATTTTCTTGAACAGGTGATCGGCGAGTGCCGCGACTTCCCCGACTTGAAGCAAATCTTTTCCAAGTCGTCCCACTACTCCACGCTCGTGACCGAGTACGTCCAGCGCTGCGAAGGATTTGACGGCTTCTTTACCAAATCCAACGTCGCCTATCTCACGCACGCCGCCGGCCAGGACGAAGCCCTGAACCCCGTCGCCCCGGGCCCGGTGCACGACTAAACGCGGGGCGCGGCGATCCCTTCAATGCGCTCACCACACGCTCAAACGCCCTCTCCCACCGGGCGCTTTGTGTATCTCTTCAAATAATCCCTTCTTTGTAAGAGGGGTGCTCCGCATTTGCGGGGCGGGGTGTGTAGCAACTCAAAACAGCCATTTGGCCCGAAATGGCCCTTTTGTCATTCCCGCCGGAGTTTACCCCGATGGATACCGGGGCGGGAATCCAGAACCAGAAAAATGGCCAAACACCATTCAATTATTCTCAACGTCAGCAATGTTACAGTATAACCATTTACAATAATACCCTTGACGTACTATGTAATTTCGCTATACAGTGAGCAGATAAAATTTCCTCCTTCCTGCCCGGGAAGGGTTATGGCGTGGCAGTCAAGAATGATTGCACGCTGTGGCCCGGCATGGGGGACCCATCCCATGCAAGCCCAAAACTCTGCGGCGGCGAAAAAACGCAGAATCGAGGGTCCTGGGCAGTGATTTTTAAGGAAAAAAGCTCCCCCAATCTGTCCCACTTCCGGTGGATACCTCTCTTTCCGGGCCGAGAACGGCTCGTACGAGTGATGGATGGTTGAAAATATCGCT
>Ga0155897_102_pt1 | contig 10511 bp, 9 predicted proteins | sample RifCSPlowO2_01_FD_107551 | JGI IMG/M metagenome (GOLD analysis project Ga0155897, IMG submission 107551) | Candidatus Uhrbacteria bacterium RIFCSPLOWO2_01_FULL_55_36
CAACCGCCGCACCTTCTCCCAAGAGGTGGAAGTGCGCATGGTGAAGGAAGCCGGGTTGTGGAAGGTGTCGGGAGCGTATTGGAAGGAGCAGAAGCGCTGAAATCCCAAATCCAAATTTCCAATAACCAACACGCCTCGTGTCATCCCGAGCGCAGTCGAGGGATCCCTCCACGGAGCTTACCCTGAGCGAGGCCGAAGGGGTCGGGATGACGGGGTGAGTATGTGAGTATGGCCGATGAAAACAAAACCAACATTCCGAGCAAACAGCAAAAGAGATTGATGAAGGACGCATATCAGGGGCGAGGCGCGTTTGCGGGGAGTGGCCCGACGATGGAGGGAGCGGGCGCGACGCAGGCAAAGGACAGCGCAGCGCGACAGTATGCCGCGACCGGGCAAACGCGGCCGGAAGGAGAGCGGCAGGGATTTTTTGATAAGCTGAAGCAGCGTAATGCAGAGCGTGATAAGGAAGCCCAGCAGAAACAGTACGCGCAGCAGCTCGCGCAACAGAAGCAGCAGCAGAAACATATGGGAAATTTAATGGGTGCGGGTCTTGCAGGGACGAATAAGAGAGGCGCACAGGCGTTTGGCGCCATGGCGAAGAACCCCGATGCGGTAGGAGGCACGATGGGAAGGATGGCCGAGCGTGAGGCCGCACAGAAGCGATTGAACGATCAACAACGGCACGCGTGGAAGAAGGAAAAGAGGTTTGTCAATAAAGCAAAGGCGTTCGCGAAGCGACCAAAGAAGCTGCAAGGGATTCAGCCCAAGCAGCATTCGCAAGCAGTTTGGCTGGGATTGATTGGCGTAGCAGTAGTGAAGGATTTAATCGATATGGGAACGGTTGAGCTGTTCGCGCTGTTTGATTGGGGTGTGGATGCGGTGATTGCCATTATATTTTATTTAGGACTCGGTAATGTTGAATTTGCGCAAAGGCTTATACGTTCATTCGGTCCCGCCCTTTTGGAAATGATTCCAGGACTTGGCATTATGCCGATTTGGACGCTTACTGTCTTATACATTTATTACCGTTCGGTGGTGGCAACGAAGTTGCCGGCGAAACCGGAGCCGAAGAAACTGCCGGGATAGCCTAAGATTCATCTTTTATTTCCTCGTGTCATCCCGAGCGCAGTCGAGAGCCTGCCTTGAGCCTGCCGAAAGGGATCCCTCCACTTCGGTCGGGATGACGGATGAACCCGTCAGTTTCCAAGTTTTGACCTACAATTTTGAGTTTTGATTTTTGAATTTTAACTTAACCATAAGGTATGCCTCGATTCAATTTCAGACTCATTTTCGGCCTCGGCCTGATCCTGCTCGGCGCCGCGGGCCTTGTTGTCATCGTCCTGTTTATGGTGATGCGATTCCGTCCTTCTGCGCCCGCGGACCAGGCAGGCGGAGGGGTGGGCGCGTTGCCGGGCATTGGCGAAGGCCCTTCGGGGCAGATACAAGAAGAGGGCGAAGGCGGACTTCCCGGGATTAGTGGTCAGGAGGGAGTAGACAGTGGTCAAGGCGTAGGAACGGGGATCAGTGATCAGGGATCAGGGATCAGTGCGGTGGCGCAGGGAGGGAAGACCGCTGCGCAAGTGGTCGTGGACGGATTTCCGGTTTCTGCCACGGTGAGCCCGTCGGGAGGCGTGAACTATTATGATGCAGGGGAATACAAATTTTACACGACCTCCGCGGACGGCACGAAACGGCTGTTGTCTGACGAAGAGTTTTTCGGGGTCTCTGACGTCGTCTGGTCGCCGCAGGGCGACAGCGCGCTTATCCAGCATGTGGACGGCACCACCGAGTGGTATGAATTTACCCGCAAGCGGCGCGCCGTGCTGCCGCGCGACGTCGTGGATCCAGGATTCCGGCCTGACGGCCAGGCAATCGGCTACAAGCTCGACACGGTGAACGCGGATGACAATTGGGTCGTAGTATCGTCGCCCGACGGGAGCGCCGCGCGCGCCGTACAGGCGCTGGGCGCGAAAGGCGGGCAGGTGGACGTGGCCTGGTCGCCGGACAATAAAATCGTGGCGCTTTTCCGCGAGTCGCGCGGCATTGACCGGGAAGAAGTGTTTTTCATAGGATTGGAAGGGGAGAATTTCAGGTCGTTGGACGTCCAGGGTTCGCTGTTTGAAGGCCGCTGGTCGCCGGACGGAGGGAAAATACTTTATCATACGGTGCTGGCGGGCGACGGATACCGCCCCAATCTGTGGGTGGCGGAGGCGGGTGCGGGGGGAGTTAGGCGCCAATTCAGCCTGGGGCTGCGCACGTGGGTGGATCGCTGCGCGTTCAGCGGAGACTCGCGGCGGGTGTATTGCGCCGTACCGCAGTCGCTGCCGGAGGGCGCGGGGCTGGTTAAAGAGACGGCTCGCGGCATCGGGTATGACGTATGGTTGGCGGATACGGCCACGGGGCGGACGGAGCTTCTCGCCGTGCCGGTGAGAGACGACGATGGCGGGCAGATCATCGACATTCGGCGGCTGGAGCTTTCTCCGGACGGCAACTGGCTTTTCGTGCATACGTGGTCGAGGGTATACAGAATTAGATTGAGGTAAACTCCAAATGTCAAACTCCAAATTTCAAATAAAATCCCAAATCCCAAATCCCAAGCGATTGATCACCGTTTTGACAGTGTTTGTAGCGGGGTTGGGATTGAGCGCGCTTGCGGTCGGGACGGTGTGGGTGAGGGCGTATCAGTCTTATACATCCTCTACGTCTTATACGTCGTATAGGTCAGATACGGCGGATGAATCGAATAAGGGTGAGTGGTCTGACGAAGTTGGGTTCCGCGATCCGTTGATCACGCTGGTAAAGCCCACGGCGGCGTACCGCGCCGAAACGCCCTTGCGCCCTTCCGTGACCGAGGATGATCCGGTGTGGGGCGACTCTGCCGCGCCTGTCCGTATTGTAGTATTTGGCGACTTGGCTGACGGGGCCACCAAGGAGGCGTGGCAGGAACTGTATGCGGTTTGGGAAACTCACCAGGATGCGGTACAATTGGTGTGGAAAGATTTCCCAAATCCGCTCAATCCCGGATCGCGCGAGGCCGCGCTCGCCGCGCGGTGCGTACAAGAACAAGGGCAATTCAGGACATTGCTTGAATCGTTATTCGGAATTCCTTATTCGAAATTCGAAGACGTGATTACCAAGCTTGACTTGGACGAAGAGGCATACGCGGCGTGCATGCGTTCATCTGAAGCCATCGGTCTGGTGAACCGCGGAATGGAAGAAGCGCAGGCGCTCGATATTGACGCAGTACCCACCGTGTTCGTAGGGCCGTATCGGATGACCGGAACGATTGGCGCGGAAAATGTGGAAAGGCTCGTCGGGTTGATTCAATAGGTCGTATAGGACCTATAGGTCTTATATGTCTTATAGGACTTATGTACACTGACTTGAGATCGTTCCAACAGGCGGGGATTATCCATGATGTTACCGTGATGTTACCGTTGCGTTTTGCGAGAAATACGTGAGCAAATTTTCAAGAACCACCGACCAAATGACGCAGGCGGCGCGTTCGGGGAAACAGAATATCGCGGAAGGGTGCTCGGTGGGGAAGACTGATCTGAAGGGCGAGATTAAATTGCTGAATATTGCGAGAGGATCATTGAAGGAGCTGCTTGAGGACTACCACGATTATGTGCGGCAGCATGGGTTGGAGGTTTGGAGCAAAGACGACCCGCGTGCGCGGGCGATGAGGCAGTTGGCGTATGGATCAGATAGGACGTATATGACCTATCAGACTTATCTTGACGATCCGGAACAGGCGGCGAATGCGATGATCACGCTCATCAATCAGACTACCTACCTCCTCGATCAGCAGTTGAAAGCGGTACACAAGCAGAGGGGAGAGAAAGGGTTGTCAATGGAAACGCATAGTCAAAGGATTGGAAGGATTTTCAATGCAGAAAGGAAGAAGCAGAAAGAGTTTGATCAATGGCTTTAGCAAAATTATGGCCCCAAATCAAATTAAACATATACGTCTTATAGGACGTATAGGTCTTATAAGTCTTATAGTTAATATAGGATTTATCGGCATGGCGCTCGCCCCTCTTCCCGCGCAGGCGCAGGGGTGTTGCGCGTGCATAAACAGAGCCACGTCTATAGACGGAAAAATATCATTATGTTTTGACGCAAGCAAAGGGATGACGAAGGAAGGGTGCAAGGAGGCAGCGAATTCGTGGGAAGCGTATTGGAAAACATATACAGATATAATGTTCGGAATAAATGATTTTATAAAGACCCAGAACGGTAATCAATATTTTTGTTTTTGGGAGGGGAATAAAGCTTGCGGTGAAATCATTTTTAAAGACGGCAATCAATGTCCTAATACGTATGCCGGTGCCCTCGCAGCCAAACTGTCCGAAAGTTTGAACGTGAAGTTTGACGAGCGCGAACCTCTCTGTTTCAAACCGTCGGTGTCCATTCCCGGCACGGATTTTCTCGTCGGCGCGCGCGATCCAGAGTGTCCCGGCGGCGGAATCAAAATCGACGCTACCCTGCTTGCCAAATACATCGCCGGCATCTACTATTTCATTATTTCTTCCATCGGCATTCTCGCGGTGGTGGGTATCATGATCGGAGGTTTTCAATATCTCATGGCCGCAGGGTCGCCCGAGAAGATTTCGTCTGCGAAGACCTCCATCACCAGCGCGATCATCGGGCTTATTATCGCATTGACTTCGTATCTGCTTTTCAATACCATCAATCCTGATATTGTAAATTTGCGTACGAGCGGGCTTAAGAGTGTGAATGAGATCAATTGGGAGACATTTCAGGCAGGCATGCAGAGCGAGGAAGGTCGTCAGGACCTTATTGATCAGAAATGCGAAGATACGCTCGCTGCACTTATTAATGCGCGGGAGGGAGGTCTGGATCCTATTTTTCAGATCACCGCGTCTGATACGAGAATGCATGAGCAGACGTTTTTTGCGCTTAATAAGATGGCAAATTCGAACTTTAAGGTTCAAATGGGGATGGCTGGAAGCTTTACTTTCAAACAATGGGTCGAGTCAATCGGGGCCGAATTTGTCACTATCACGTCGGCATACCGTTTGACCGAAAAGCAGTTTCAATTAAAACAATGTTATGATTATCGAATTGCAGCGAGCAAAGATGAAACCTCTCCATGCCCTTATAATTGTTCAAGTTGTAATTATGCCGCGGAGCCGAACTGCAATTCCGCACATGTGTCGGGGTTTGGCCTTGATATCTGTATTAATACGAAGGAAAATGATAAGAACAACGCGCGATGCGATTTCATCAAAGATACCGGGGGTGACCCTTGTCTGAAAGGATTTCCAGGATGCAACGGTTTTCGGATTCCCGACGCTCCTGACAACCAGGCAATTCTTCAACAGTTCATGGCTGCTGCGGGGTTTGGTCTTTTGAAATGCGAGTGGTGGCACTTTGACGCGCCTGCAAGGGTTTCGTGGTGGGGAAATAAGGCTGCGAGTGTTTATCGCAAGGCGGGCGGAGGGTCAGAAACCTATATCAAATGTGGGAGTGCCGCCGAAAAAGAATGATTTGCATGAAAGTTATGTGGCATACAACAATATCTCAACGTACGCGCGTCGTTACAGTGGCACTGATATGCGTAATCGTGTGGGGAGTGTTTTCGATTGCCGCACCCGCACACGCGGAGTTCAGCCTTCTTTCGGTCGTAAGCGAGCCGTGCAGAGATTGCGGCGCGTGTAGCATCTGCGATCTGATGTGGGTCGTGACCAAGACCATGCGGTTCGTGCTCTCGCTTGCGGGGGCGCTGGCGTTGGCGCTCTTCATTTGGGGAGGATGGGAGATGATGCTTTCCGGCGGCAAAGCGGAAGAAGTGGAACACGGCAAGAAAGTCATCAGCGGCACGGTGGTGGGGCTTGTCATCATTCTCCTGCTTGCCTGGGTATGGCCGAACTGGGTCATTCTCGCGCTCAAAGGCGTGCCCGAAGGAGGCAAGCCGCAGACGATTTTTAGCGGCGATGCGTGGTGGTTTACGCCGTGCCAACAAAAGCAAGCGTTAGTCGACCCGAAAGTGTGTTCCCCGGTCGAGGGCGGGGAGATACCAGAGGGGGAGGGGCTCTGCACGGAAATAAATAGCGCAGGCGTGAGGGTTCCCAAGCCGGTGGGGAGTGGATGTGAATCGACAGAGCAAAAGGGAGGAGAGACATATCTATGCGATAAGGAAGGTGATTGTAGTCTATCATGTGCTACGGATGATGAGTGTTGGGAAGGTGAAGCGCGTTTCAAAAAACCAGGAAATTATTGTGATAAGCAAGTGACAGGTCAGCAAGGCGCAGGAGTGTGTTCAGTGCTAAAACCCGGTGACCAGTGTCCGCAGGGGAGAGGATGCCCTAAATATCGCTTTGAATATTACCATCCTAAGATGGAATGTATTGCTAATCAGACGTGTCGTATTAGTGAAGGCGAGCTTTGCCAGGTTTCTGATCAATGCATCCCTGGTACCACATGTGTAGAAGTTCTAAACTATCCGCTTCAAAAAAGATGTAAGAAGTAGAATCTCCCCGTGGCGTCGAAAGCGAATGTGCCTCCAGGTTCGTCATGTGACACCAGCGCCGCGTGCTCTCCTTACCAGATGGGCGCTGAACAGATAGAGATGGTGTGCCGAGATTCAATCATATTTACCACGACAACCTTCACCGATCAGAAAAAATGCAGGATCAAAGAGGGAGAACTCTGCGCGTACCGCAATGAATACTTTTACCAGTTTTGTGATTTCGGTACGGTATGCAGGGCGGTGAGTCAAAACGCTTTTTGTCGAAGAGTAACGTGCGGGACTGACAATGCGTGCAGAGGAAGCGGTGAGCGCTGCGTTGACGCGCAAAGCGGTAGCGTGTGCCAAGGCAGCGACGCGTTTACGAATTGCATTTGTTTCTGTCCTCCTTGATATCTTCAATTGAGCCGCGTTTATTCTCTCTTAGGGTTCAATACCCCGCAGCTCTGCCGCGATATTGAAGTATAATTCCGCTTTGATACCTCGCAGTTCTACTGCGAGGAGTATTCATTCAAGACGCACCGACTGCTCGAACTGTGCCAGGCGCATTTCACACAAAAAACAAACATTGACGGAACCTTTGCGTGGGAATATACTGGCGTTGTATGCAACACCATGATCCCACCATTAATGACGTGTTAACCGCTATCAATAAGTTTTCCACTGCGGTGGATAAGCGGTTTGACGGCGTGGAAAGCCGCTTGGACGGGGTGGAACGCGACATGAAAGGATTAAAAGGCGAGGTGAGCGACTTGCGTGCAACCATGACGAATCAGTATGTAACCAAATCATACCTCGACCAGAAACTAGGTGAGCACACGGAGGCGATTCTTCAGCGTATTGACCGGAAGTTCGAGCGGGAGAAGAAATTCAAAGTAGGCGTGCTCGACATTCTCAAGCGCAATAAATTGGCGTCGCAGGAAGAAATCCATGCGCTTGAACAGTTGGTTTGATTATTCAAGATGCACCGATTGCTCGAACTGCGCCAGGCGCGCGCGGAGAGCGGGGTAACGTTCGAGCGTCGGATCGTGGGCCATGAGGCGGGCGACCGCTTCTTTTGATTGTTTCAAGATAATCGCGTCGGTGAGTTTGGCGATTTTGAGCGAGTCCAGAAATCCCGCCTGCGCCGTGCCGTAGACTTCGCCCGGACCTCGCAACGCCAGGTCTTGTTCCGCAAGCGCAAAGCCGTTGTGCGAGGAAACGACTGCGTGGAGACGCGCGATTGCCGCTTCGGATTCCGTGTCAGTGGCGAGCAGGCAGTGCGAGGGGTAGGTGCTTCTTCCCACGCGGCCGCGGAGCTGATGGAGCTGGGCAAGCCCGAAGCGTTCGGCTCCTTCAATGAGCATGACCGTGGCGTTTGCTACGTCAATGCCGACTTCGACGACGGGAGTCGCTACAAGCACTTGTATCCTCCCTTCGGAAAACTCCCGCATCACGTCGTCTTTTTTCTGCGCGTTCATTCTCCCGTGGAGCATGGCCAGCGAAGATTGGGGGAAATGTTCCCGCTTCAAGCGTTCCGTTTCTTCCCGCACCGATTTGACGCCGAGCGTGTCAGACGGATCAATAAGCGGGCAGACGATGAATGCCTGGCGGCCTTTTTCGAGCTCTTCATGGATGAGCGCATACGCGGCGGCGCGCTGCGAAGGCCCCACTATGGCGGTCGTGATGGCGGCGCGGCCTTTGGGCATTTCATCCAAGATGGACAGATCGAGATCGCCATATGCCACCAAAGCGAGCGATCGCGGAATGGGCGTTGCCGTCATGCTAAGAAGGTGAGGGACGGTTGAATCTTGCTTCAGGAGGTGATGACGTTGTCGTACCCCGAACCTGTGTTGTTCATCCACGATGACGAGCGTGAGGTTGGGGATAGTTACCGTTTCGGAGAGGAGCGCATGCGTGCCGATGACGATGTCTATTTCTCCGGCGGCAATCAGTGCGTACAGGCCCTTTTTCGCTATTTTTTCCGATTCATTATTCCTGATTCCTGATTCCTGATTCCTGATTCTCGTATCGCCCTGCGTGAGAAGCGCGATGGTGATGTGCGTTCCTTGAAATAATTTGCAAAACGTCTCGAAATGCTGGACCGCGAGGATGGACGTGGGCGCGAGATAAGCGACCTGGCATCCGCGCTGCGCGGCGTGGAATGAGGCGATTGCCGCCACTGCGGTTTTTCCCGACCCGACGTCGCCCTCCAGCAGGCGATTCATGGGCGTGGCTTTGCCGGTATCTTGAATAATTTCCCATGCGGCTTTCCGTTGCGCCTGCGTGAGCGAGAAGGGGAGGCTCTCCACGAACGCTTTCACCGCGCGCCGGTCGAAGGCGAGCGGAAGGCTACGGAGCTGGGAAATTTCCTGCCGCGCCCGCGCGCCGCGCAGCTGGAGGAAGAAGAGTTCGTCGAATTTTAGGCGTTTTTCCGCCTCGCGCAGGGTCGCCCAGTCCGCGGGAAGGTGAATGGCGCGAAGCGCCGCGTCAAGGCGCCGCAGGCGCGCGTCTGTGACCAGCCAGGGAGGCAGATAGTCGGGGACGGAGGATAGGCGTGTGAGCGCCGTTTCCGCGAGATAGCGAACCGTTTTCTGCGTGAGCTTCCCGCAGAGGTGGTACACCGGCACAAGGCGGGTTTTTTTCTGTGCCACGGCGCCGGCAGCCGCCTTTTCCCATTGCGGATGGATGAATTGCAGTACGCCTTTGACGCGCTCTACCTTGCCCGCCAGCAGGAGCCGCGTGCCCACGGGCAGCGACTTCACGAGAAACGGAGAATTGAACCAGCGCACCCGGACGGTTCCTCCGTGCGCGTCAGTGAGCAGGGCTTCGATATTCGGCTGCCGGCGCCACGGGACGCGCACGGGATTGAGCGAGGTGATGGCGCCTTGTACCGTCGCCTCCGTGCCGGGCACCAGCGCAGCCACCGGCGTGACATGGCTCCAGTCTTCGTACCGATAGGGATAATAAAACAGCAGGTCTCTGATTGAGGAGATGCCTGCGGTGGTAAGCGCGCGCGCGTAGCGGAGAGCGATCGGCCCCAGCGCGCTAATCGGGTCTGACAGTGAGAGGCGCATTGATGCGAAGTGTCAATTCAGGAAATGCCCTTGTGAGGAACGTTCATCTCCCGCCCTCCATGCTCTCACCAGGAATCGAACCTGGATTACGAGATCCGCAATCTCGTGTCCTATCCGTTGAACGATGAGAGCAGAGAGGGTGGGGAATGACCCTTAATTATCCCGCACTGGCGGGGGTGTCCTCATTTCTTGTTTTTTGATTACAACTTCAGCATTCTCCCCACTGCGTCGCTCATAGGTTCATTCTCTTGTTCCAGGTCTTCCTCAAGGTACGGCAGGAGCGCTTCGCGCACCTCCAGCGGATTTTGGTCGTGGAGGGGGATCTTTAGGCGCGGGCGCATTCCTTTGAATGAGAAATAGAGGTTTTTTACCTCGGGCGGCTCGTAAATCATCCAGAAGGTCTGGATCTCTTTCCAAGGCCTTGTGCGGCCTTGCAGCGTGATGCCGTCGGGCGCAATGGTGAAATCAACGATGAGCGGATGGCGGTAATGCTGGAGCGCGTAGACGGCAGCGATGAAAATAATGATGCTCGCAAACAGGAAATTGCCGCTTGCAATCGCGAGCGCACATAGTCCCATCCCCAGCAGGCTTGCCGCGACGAACCATCCGCCGCGGCGATGTCCGCGCTCGTATTCGGGAAAGGACCAGGAGATGGCGGTATGAGGGTCGGCCATGATTCTATTGTAGCCTAAGTAGGGCGTTTTGAAAAATGGCGGCGGGAGGATTCTCGCACCCGCATGCCAAAAGCAGCGGCTTGTCTCGCCGAAGCTCCGCCATTGCGGAGCGATGGCGGACGCCGCTTTCGTTCCAGGGCGACTGTTGAGATGTTTGACTTTATTAAGGAAGTCGCCCGCCAAACGCCTTTGACTAGTACATCAACAATTTAATTATGGAACATAGTGTTTCCCTAGTTTCCTGTCCGCGTCCTGCCGGGTGAACTTCCATTCGATTGTCCGTTTCGC
>Ga0155897_142_pt1 | contig 10506 bp, 9 predicted proteins | sample RifCSPlowO2_01_FD_107551 | JGI IMG/M metagenome (GOLD analysis project Ga0155897, IMG submission 107551) | Candidatus Uhrbacteria bacterium RIFCSPLOWO2_01_FULL_55_36
GTGTTCTCAAAAAAAGAATCGGGAACGCCAAGCAACCGCCGAATAATAACGCCTACGACGATACCATACTTTCGGGAACGGCGCAAGTGTCGTATAATCGAGTCTGGAGAAACATTCTCCAGACTCGTCCTGAACCATTCGGCTCCGCTCAGGGCAGGCTCCGTGAAGGATCCTCTCGCCATATGAAAAAACTCACCAATTATATAGACGAATACGTCGTCGACCTCGAGGTAGAGAAAGGACGGTCAAAGATGACAGTGCGCAACTACGGATTTTACCTCACACGATTTGCACAGTGGGCGAACAATCCCGCGCCCAATGCGATTACGCTTGACCTGGTGCGCCAGTACCGTCTCTGGCTTAACCGTTTTACCGACGCAAAAGGCAACCCGCTCGGCCGTGCCACGCAAAATTACCACCTCATCGCCTTGCGTGCGTTTCTCAAATATCTTGCGCGACGCGACATCAAGTCGCTCTCCTCTGAAAAAATAGAGCTGGCCAAAGTGCCGGACCGGCATGTGTCCTTCCTTGAAGGCCAAGAGCTCACGCGCCTGCTCGACGCGCCGCTCGCGGCTGACGCCCCCGCACTCATCCGCCTGCGCGACAAAGCGATTCTGGAAACGTTATTTTCCACGGGACTGCGGGTGTCTGAACTCGTTGCCTTAAAAAAAAGCGACATTCCGCAGAAACGCAATGACCTCTCCGTGCGCGGCAAGGGAAGCAAAGTGCGCATGGTATTCCTCTCCCCTGACGCGCGCGCGGCCGTTGCAAATTATGTCACACAGCGCCGCGACCTCTCGCCGTATCTCTTCGTCCGCCACGATCGCGCGGGGACAACGAACGAAGCAAAGGAAAAAACAGAACTGCATGGCATGACAGCCCGCAGCGTGGAACGGCTCGTCTCCCAGTATGCACGGCAGGCGGGCATTATGAAACCGGTTACGCCCCATACCCTCCGCCACTCCTTCGGCACCGACCTGCTGCGTTCCGGCGCGGATCTGCGGGCAGTCCAGGAGCTTCTCGGGCACGCCTCTATCACGACAACTCAAATCTATACCCATGTGACTGACAAACATCTGAAGGAAGTCTATGAAGCGTTTCACGGCAAGACGCGGGAATCCAGTTCTTAAATTTTTCAGTTTGTCGAGTTTCAGTATGTGATTGACGAGAAAGGTCGAGACTGCTATCTTCTAGCGTGCTCACAGCAATCTGACATGTAGATACCCACGGCTAAAGCCGTGGCACTTGCAAACTTTACAAGCTTCGCTTGCCCGCTTCGCGGGGGCTCATTCCTCCACGGGCAAGCCCGTGGATTCCTGCCGCTTCGCGGACGTTTGAAATTTGACATTGGTAATATGCCCCGATAGTTCAACGGATAGAACGGAAGCCTTCTAAGCTTTAAATCTAGGTTCGATTCCTAGTCGGGGCAAAAGATAATATAGTTTGCATATTGATTAAATCCACAAAGCGGCGTATTTACTATCTACTCTGGATCGGCTAAAATTAATGTATGCCGGTTCTCGATTGCAAACATTGCCACACTAAGTTTTATGTAAAACCAAGTCAAATTGTAACTACTCAGCACGCTGAAAAGACCAATGTTTAAGCCACGAAATTTCAAGCATAATTGATGTTAAAATTTGGAAATTGGCTTAAATAAGCGATTTTCATTCAAAACAACCTGAGTAGTTACGTCAAATTAAACTCGGGTACGGAAAATATTGCTCAACGGCGTGTAAGCGTGAAGGGCGAAAAATCGGCAAATTTGTCGTTTATGAAACATGCGAAAAAGAAGTATGGAAAACACCGAAAGCAATTCGAAACTCAAAAAGAGGAATGTGGACATACCAACGTATCATGAGAGTCAATAACGTCCCTGCCGTCTGTAGACTATGTGGGATTGATAATAAAAAAGTTTTAGTCATTCGCCACAAAGATCAAAACAGAAAAAACAATGTCATCGAAAACCTGATATGGTTGTGCGGGAATTGCCATTATCTCATCCATAATGGTAAAACATTGTAAGTATGCGATGTGGTGACCATGGTGTAACGGCAGCACAGGAGCTTGTGGAGCTCTTAGCCCGGGTTCGACACCCGGTGGTCACCCCACAAGGACATCCCCTCACGACGAGGGTGTTTTTGTTTTCCGCATGAATTCGCTATGATAAGCCATAAGCGTATCAAATACGTATGAACGTGCTCTTCCATCTTCTCATCATCGCCGTAAGCATCCTCCTCATCGGAAAAGGATCTGACTGGCTCACGGACTCGCTCATCCCCCTGGGGCGCAAACTCAAAGTAACGAGCGTCTCGGTCGGACTGATCTTTGTCTCCATCGCCGTGAGCTTGCCGGAAGTGCTGGTCGCGCTCGCTACCATCAACAAAGGGTATCCCACTATTACGCTCGGCGTCATCATCGGCTCGATTTTCGCTAACATCGGGCTCATGACCGGACTTGCGGCGCTGGTGAGGCCGCTCAAAGTCGGGCTGAATGTCATCCTGCGAGACGGCGTGTTTTCGCTCGTGGTGCCGGTGCTCGTCTTTGCGGTAAGCCTCGGCGGCGAAATTACGCGCGCGGAAGGATTCGCGTTCATCCTGCTCTTTGTCACCTACGTTATCAATGTCTTCCTGCAGGAAAAAATGCGATCACGCGAAGAACAGGAGAAGGAGATGAAGGAAATCGAAATCGAATTCGAACTCCTGGGATTTGACTTTGCCAAATTCTTCAAGCCGGGCATCATCTCTTTTCTCGCAGGCGCCCTGATACTGATCACCGGTGCCCAACTGTTCAGCAACGAGCTCATATTCGCCGCACAGCAATTCCAGATAAGCCAGCTCGTCATCGGCTTGACGCTCGGCGCCATCGGCCCTTCCATTCCCAACATCGCGGCCGCATACAAAGCCGCCAAGCGCGGCATGGGGGAAATTGCCGTTTCGGAAACCTTCGGTTCCAATATCTTCACCCTTCTGGTCACCCTCGGGATGGCCGCCATGCTCTCGCCACTCACGGTGAGCGCTACCTGGCTTCGCTTCGATCTCCCCGCGCTCATCGGCATGAGCGCACTCCTCTTTCTATTCACCGTCACGAGAAAATCAATATCCCGCGCAGAAGGCGGCATGCTTCTTGCCGCGTATCTCATAGTGCTCGCGATTCAAATCATGAAAGGAGTCTAAGGAAATACATTTTCATTTTGCATAAAAATAACAATGTGCTAGAATTCTGATTATTATAGTCAGATTTATTCACACCGCATGTTCCCCGGCTTTCTTATAGGTTTCCGCGAGGCGCTTGAAGCGGCGCTCATTGTTGGCATCGTCATCGGGTATCTCAAGAAAACAAGCCGCACTGTCCATATACCCGCAGTCTGGCGCGCAGTAGAGCTTGCCGTGATTGCGAGCGTCGTTGCGGCATGGCTTTTCAATCAATTCCTTGGAGGGTTCTCGGGGGCGAAAGAAGAATGGTTTGAAGGAGTGCTTATGCTCACCGGTGCGGCCCTTATCACCAACGCAGTCCTCAACCTCATCTATCATCTCCGCTCACGGACAGAAGTGGAAGCCAAAGCGGAATCAACACTCACCCGTGCCGGCATTCTCGGGCTTTCCTTCCTGGTCTTTCTTTCGGTCCTGCGTGAAGGCGTGGAAACCGTGATATTCCTTTCTGCCGCAAACATTGTTGTGCCCGATGATCATCGTGTCGGGGCAATACTCGGCATTGCCGTAGCACTCATCCTCGGCGGGGCGCTCTTCAAGGGACTCATTAAACTCAATCTCAAACATTTCTTCACGGTCACGAGCCTGCTCTTGGTGCTCTTTGCCGCCGGCCTCACTGCTCACGGAGTGCATGAACTCCAGGAAGCGGGTGCCATCACGTTTTTGACTGACCAAGCGTGGAATATAAATCCTCCCCCGCTTCCCGGTGGCTCTTATCCGCTCCTGCATGACAACGGCACGGTGGGAAGCGTCCTCAAGGGCGTCTTCGGCTACAACGGCAATCCTACCTACGCAGAAGTGCTCGCCTATGCCGGCTATCTCATCGCTCTCTCCCTCATCTGGAAGCGCTTCCTTCCCTCTCGTCCCCGCCCGACTGAAGCGGCGTGAGATCCGCTCATACTATTCATACGATCTAATGATGGCACCTCTGCTACCTTGTGTGCCTTGCCCACGCGTGTCCCCACATGCGACAATACAATAGTATGCCATACCTCTATCCACTCGTCAGCGTCCTCGTGGTCAGCCTCGTTTCGTTTGTGGGACTCTTCACTATTTCCATCAATACGGAACGGCTCAAGCGCATCATGCTCCCGCTCATTAGCTTCGCCGCAGGTACGCTCCTGGGCGATGCGCTCATCCATATCCTTCCTGAACTCGTGGAAGAGCATGGGTGGGATTTGAATATTTCGCTGTACCTCATATTGTCCATACTTCTCTTCTATGCACTTGAACACTTCATCCGCTGGCATCACTACCACCATGTGGGCGAAGAGGAACAGCATCCGGTAGGAGTACTGAATCTCGTGGGTGACAGCGTGCATAATTTCATGGACGGGCTCATCATCGGCGCGGCATATTTGGTGGATATCCGTGTGGGACTCGCCACCACGCTCGCCGTCATTTTCCATGAATTGCCGCAAGAAATCGGCGACTTCGCAATCCTCATCCATAGCGGCTTTACCAAGGCAAGGGCACTGCTCTTTAATTTTCTCTCCGCGCTCACTGCCCTGCTCGGCGCGTTCCTCGCCGTCTGGGCAGGTGCGGCGTTTGAAGAGGCGCGTCCCGCGCTCCTCGCACTCACGGCTGGCGGCTTTCTCTATATCGCCACGGTCGATCTCATTCCCGAGTTGCACAAAGAAGTGAACATGAAAAAATCTCTCATCCAATTTTTTTCCCTACTCGCCGGCATCGGCCTCATGTGGGCGCTGTTCATGTTTGAATAGCAATTCGCTAAAATTCGAAACAATTGAATACGATTCTGTGCACACATCTCTTACTACGACAGACCATCTTGCATTTCTCTTCTTTTAATTCACTCCCGCACACGGGACATGCCTGCCCCGCATCATGTGAAGTTTTCTGTTCCGGTGTACTTACCGGATCAATACGATCCATAAAAGTATTGCAAAGAGTACACGGTATACACCAAACGGGATAAACGAATGCGTCTGCACGAAGCGCACGAACCACTTCACCACCGCATAGGCGACGAAAAACGAACAGACAAACCCTACCGCAAGCAAAATAAATTCATTCCCGGAAAACGACGCGCCGGATTTCACCAAATCCAATCCGCTCGCGGCAAGCATCGTGGGGACGGCCAAGAGAAAGGAAAACTCCACTGCCGCCTTTCGATTCCATCCTATCACGAGTCCTCCTATAATGGTTGCGGCCGCGCGCGATACGCCGGGTATCACGGATAATGATTGGAACAATCCCACGACGACCGCCTTCTGCCAACTTAATTCCGTAACCGCCTGCGCATGAGCTTCCTGTGGCTTCCGCGCGTACCACCACTCAAATAATATCAGCGCTACACCGCCGATACCCAGCGCCCACACCGTCACGGTCGGATCAGTAAGGAGCGTTTCCTTAATGAATACTCCTCGCAGTAGAACTGCGAGGTATCAAAGCTGAATCATGCTTCGATATCGCAGCAGAGCTGCGGGGTATTGAACCCTAAGAGAGAATAAACTGAAAGAGCAACAACCCCACGACCGCCGTCGGCACGAACGCCGCCGCCACCCGCAACCACACCGCACGCGCGCGCGCGCGCGTCTTCCTGTAGAGCGCCGTCACTGCAAGGATCGCGCCCAACTGGATGAAAATCGTAAAACTCGTGGTAAAATGAGTTGGCGCAATACCCAACAACTCTGATGCAACCACCAAATGACCGGTCGAGGACACCGGCAGGAATTCAGTAATGCCCTCAACCATCGAGAGAATAATTGCATGAAATATATTCATAGGCCAAGTATATCATCGTATCAATCAATATCCTCATTCATGATTTCAGATTCCTTCACCATTATCGCTCATCGCGGCGCATCGGGGACAGAGCCGGAAAACACCCTGCGAGCGTTTCGGCATGCGGCAAAACTCGGATGCAAATGGATCGAATGCGACGTGCGCATGACGAAAGACAGCGTGCCGGTGATCATCCATGACGCGATGGTCAACCGAACGACCGATGGACGCGGATCTGTATCACGTAGTACGTATTACGTATTAAGGAGACTTGATGCGGGAAAGGGTGAAAAAATTCCTTCACTCAAAGAGGTTTTAGTATCCGCAACAAGAAACCAGATACGATTGGTCCTCGAGATCAAAGACCCGCGCGCGCTCAAGCCAACCATCCGCCTTGTACGGGCGTATAGCCATACGCCCCCCGTACGGGCGAACGGCCGTTCGCCCGTACCATTGATCATCTCCTCTTTCTTCACTGCCACGCTCCTCCGCGCAAAAAAACTCCTCCCCTCGCTCATGACCGCGCTTATTATTGAACGCCCCAGTACGCATTGGATACGCGCCGCGAAACGCGCCCGTGCCGATATGGTGCACATTTTTGCACGGCTTGCGACAAAAGAAAAAATCGCGCGCGCGCATGACGCAGGGCTCAAGGTATGGGCATGGACCATGAACACAAAAAATGAGGCGCTCAAATTGAAAAAAATAGGTGCTGATGGGATATTTACGGACGAATTACGTCAACTTATTTCCCTTACATAAACCATATGCTAAGATGTACAACCTTATTAGAACTTATCCACACCTTTGATTACCCAATAAATTTGCATCCTATGCAAGCAATCCCGCCACTTAAGGCGCAGGCGGGCACACGCGGGAATCTGCCAGACAAGCTCGCAAGGCTCGCTCGTTCTCCCTTCGGGCAGCACTATTCTTCGAAAAGTGCTGGATCGTATCGGAAAAAAGGCTTGTCTGAGTCCAGCACTTTGCCACAAAGGCATAGTGCTGTCGGAATTTCAAACTTTGGAATTCCGATACGAAAACTCTGGCTCATCGGAGCCGCACTCGTTCTTATCAGCCTTGCCGTTGCTACCACGACATACGCTGCAGAAGTCATCGTCGATGATGGCGACGCCGGATACGCCGACACCGGCTGGAGTAGCGCCACCGACCAGGGATACCCTCTGGATCCCGGCATGGATGTCCGTTTCACTGCTGACGGAGACGGGTCACAGATCGCCACATGGACGCCCGCTATTCCCGCCACCGGCCCGTATGCCGTCTATGTCAGCTGGACCACGCACTCAAACCGCGCCACCAATGCGCCCTATACTATTAATCATGCAGGAGGCCCAAGCGGATTCACGGTGAACCAAGAGCTCCTTGCCGACCAGGCGACCGCGGGAGGATCCGGGCAATGGTCAGACTGGTACCTTGCCGGCACGTTTACCTTCAACGCCGGCTCATCGCATACGATTGTCCTCAACAACAATGCGGACGAATACGTGATCGCCGATGCCGTGCGCCTCGTATCCGTATCGTCTGACGTGAGCGGGAGAAAATTTGAAGACCTTGACGGGAACGGCGTGATGAACGGCAGCGAGACAGGACTCGAAGGCTGGACCATTGTGGCGGCAGAATCATTCCAATCATTCTCGGTGGACTCCAACGACACCGTGGGCATGACCTCGAATGTCCTCGCGAACGGCGAGGTCTATCTCGTGCGCGTGGGAGGCACCTATGACGCGGGCGATACTATCACTGCTGATGCGAAGTATTCTGTGCGCCCCCCCAATATCTACTGGACTGATTCCGTACAGAACTACACATCCTACGGACCGGAACTGCTCGACCTGCAAGTGGACGGCGTCTCGCCTGACTGGGGTCCCTACAATACCGGCCACGTTTATTGGCTCAATGTCTTGGGTGCGGGTGCAGGCCTTACTTTCAAAGTAAATGACATCGGCTATCCCAACGTCGGATCCCTTACCGTGGATATCTATCACGCAATAGCGCAGACACTCACTGACGTGGACGGCCTCTACGCGATGACCGGCATTCCTTCCGCAAACTTCATCGTGGCGGAAATCCCGCAGACTGGATGGTTGCAGACCGCTCCTGGAGGAGGCTTTTATGCCGTAAGCGCGGCAGGCGCCTATGCCAATTTCGATTTCGGTAACCAGAAAACGCCTTCCATAAGCGGCATGAAGTTTGACGACACCAACGGCAACGGTATCAAGGACCCGAATGATCCGGGGCTTCCCGACTGGCGCATCCGCATGCGCGACATGACCACTAACCTGGTAACGACCCGCGATACGGATGCGAACGGCGCCTATGCATTTGAAAACCTGCCGCCGGGGCAATATCGCCTGACCGAACGCCAGGAAGACGGATGGGTTGAGACTTTGCCGGTGAGTCCCAACCGCTACGACGTAACCCTTGCGCAAGGACAGCAAGAGACGAACAAAGATTTCGGCAATTTCAAGCTCTTCGAAATCCACGGCATCAAATATGAAGACGTAGACGGAAGCGGGGCATTTGACGCGCTCGAACCGCTGCTCGAAAACTGGGAAATAACGCTCACGACCCCCACCACGACGCTGACCGCATTCACGGATAGCAACGGCGCCTACTCTTTCACGGGCTTGGGGCCCGGCCTCTATACCCTGACGGAAACCCTGCAGGCAGGCTGGGGGCAGTCAGAGCCCAGCGAAGGATCGTGGGATATTGAGGGACAAAGCGGAGCGGTATTCGAAGGGGCGAACTTTGGGAACTACCGTTTTGCCAGTATCCGCGGCCGCAAGTATCGTGATGACAACTTCAACGGCGTGCGCAATGCAGGCGATCCATACTTGGGCGGCTGGACCATTGAGCTCACGTCGCTCCGCGATGGGACAAAACAAACCGCCGTGACCAAGGCGAATAATCCCAACAAAGGCAGCTACGCCTTCACTAACCTCCGTCCTGGCTCCTACCTCGTCCGCGAGATGCTCCAGCGGGGATGGATGCCCGTCAACCCCGCGATGACCTACCATCGCGTGACGGTGATCAGCGACCAAGCGCTTGAAGACGTCAATTTCGGCAACAACACGATTCGCAACTACGCGATTTGGAGGATCAGCAATCCCAGCTCCTTCGTGAGCCCCCTGACCATTCAGGGCAACCAGGCAGTAGTGCCGCAATTTGAAGAGGCTGCGCCGCAAGAAGGAGATGCCGCTGTACCGCCGAACCCCCCTTCAATTGACGTGCCTCATCTCACGCCGCCCACTCCTCCGGAACTTCCCAAAGTGCCAAAAGAGCCTCCGGTCAACGGCCGCGAGATCGCGAGAAAAGTGCTTGAAAGCATCAAACGCTGGCTGCCCAACAATTTCTAATCTGAATCCTTCAAACTCCTCCTCTCCTCCGCCCTTCGGCGTGGGAGTTTTTATTTGAAGAATCGGCTCATTACCTGGTTATGAGCCGTTTTTTTGTGAGCAAACGGCGTGCTATGATGAATATATGCAAACCGAAGAACAAACGAATATAGATGGACAAAACGCGTCTGCGCCAACCGTAGCACCGCCCGCAAACGATACGGCCGCACAGGTGAGTGCCGCGCCTGCGACCGCGCCGACAGAATACGCGACGGAAACGATTGGATCCGTTGAGACGCCGCCTGATGTAACGCCTGAACCAATTGTAGTCGCGCCGCAGGCAGAGTCTCCCCGGCCGACTGAACCGCTCGCGCCGCTTGAGACAACTGCGCCAGAGGAAACAACGGCGGGAACGAGCAGCGCGGCGCAAGATCAGCCGCAGGCGGAAACGCCTGCATCAGCGCCCACACGAGAGACCGTCGAAGTCGCGCAGGAACTGGCGCAATCAGTTGAGGCCGCCCCGCCTCCTTCTGCCGTTTCCGGGCAATCAGGCTCATCGTCATCCCGACCCGAGCGGGGGGATCCCTTTCGACAAGCTCAAGGCAGGCTCTCGGCGGAGTTTACCCTGAACAAAGCTGAAGGGCTCGGGATGACAAGTGAAAAAATAATTGAGCGCGTCCGGGAGCTCTCCGAACAGGAGAAGGAGCAAATGTTCCGCGACAAACTTAAATCGCTCTCACCCCGCGGAGTATCCGCCCGCCGCGGTAAACGTCAGGCAAACCTCGATAAAATCATCGCTCACCTGCGTAAGCACGGCTACATCGCCAACAACGAGGTAGAGAAACTCTGCAAGGTGTCCGACGCCACGGCAGAACGTTATTTGAGCGCGCTTGAAGAGCAAGGCCTCATCTTGAAGCTCGGCCGCCCCGGCCGCGGCATGCGCTACCGCCTGCGGGAGGCGATCGCCTAAAACGACTCACGGAATCGGCTCAAAACCTGGTTAAGAGCCGATTTTCGTGTTGTGGTGCTTTATCCACAGTTCATACACTTTTGCCAAATTGCTCCCTTTTCCCATTGATGATAAGGTGTAATACTTTAGCAAGAGTTCTCTTCACCAAATGCAATAATACGCGGATTTTGGGAATCAAGGCCGCACGAGCCTCTCGGCGCAGGAAAATCCCCATTGTCCC
>Ga0155897_140_pt1 | contig 8877 bp, 9 predicted proteins | sample RifCSPlowO2_01_FD_107551 | JGI IMG/M metagenome (GOLD analysis project Ga0155897, IMG submission 107551) | Candidatus Uhrbacteria bacterium RIFCSPLOWO2_01_FULL_55_36
CGCAATTGCAGGAGGGAGGCTGCTCAATGCCGATCATACGGTGCAGCATTCCGTGCACGTCTTTCCCACGCCGCTCTCCGCATTCGCCGTGGCAATGAAGCTGCATCGCGTGCCGTTTCTCTCCCGGCATTTCAGGGGAGGATTTGAAACCGCTTCACTGCCGAAAAAATCAACGGAGGTTGATTATGTCAAAGGTGCGTTTTTTGTTGCGCGCACATCATTTTTGGAAGAAGCGGGCGGATTTGACGAACGGTATTTTCTCTGGTTTGACGAAGCGGACCTGCAACGCACGGCACACGAGCGCGGATGGGAAGTGTGGCATTATCCGAAAAGCCAGGCTCTGCACGCGGGCGCCAAAAGTTTCGCGCAGGCTGACGAATGGCGCAATCAGAAACAATTTTTGAAAAGCATGGGACAGTATGTGCGTAAGTGGCATGGCGCGTGGGGCGCGTTGCCGGTGTGGATTGTCACGCCGTTCGTACTCGCCGCATATCGAGTATTGAAAGGAAGAGAGGAAAGCATATGAAGATATTTTGGATGTCATTTTGCGGAGCGGTGTTTTTGTTTATTGTGTCGTTCGCAGGATGGGCGGCGCCAGCGGCGGGGTCAATAGCTACGGCGCTGTTGAGCGCAGGCGTGTTTGCGCTGCATGTTCGCGCTCCCGCGTGGGCGACGGGCGCGGTCATCGCCGAGCTGGCGTTCGGCGGACAGGGGTGGTGGCTCTCATTTGCGGCGGGCGGCATGGAGGTGCCGGTGAGGATGATGCTCTTCGGCGCGCTCATGGCGGCATGGATGGCACAGGCGCTTTTCAGCCGATCAGTCATTGCGTCACTGTCCTTGCGCGCTGTGCACGGAAGGATACGATTCCTCCTGATGCTGGTCGGTATCATGGCGGCGTGGGGAATAGGGTGGGGCCTGATGCGGGGCAATTCGTTTGCACAGGTATTTTTCGATGCGAACGGCTGGTGGTACGGCGTGCTGGTCTTTCCCGTCGTGGCCGCGTGCAGAGACGGGAAAGGGCTCTCGCGCATCATGCAGATGACGGCGGGCGCAGGCATCGCCACGGCAGTCCTGACCCTTTTTCTGTATCATGTGTTTGATCATCAGTATGCGATCGCGGAAACGCTGTACCATTGGATGCGCGACACGCTCTTGGGTGAAATTACGTTTATTCGTCCCGGCGCATGGCGCATATTCATGCAGAGCCAGGTATGGCTGTTGTGGGTGTGGATATGGGCAATTGCGGCCGCAGTGTTCAAAAAAAAGACGGGGAGTTGCTTCGTCTTTATTTCTCTTCTTGCTTCATCCGCCCTGCTCGTCAGCGCGAGCCGCAGTTACTGGGTGGGGTGGGGGGCGATGATTATCCTGTATATCGGTTTGTCGGTTTTTCAGTTTAAGGTTTGGAAATACGCGCTGGTTATTATCGCAATATGCTTGGTCGGTGGTTTTTTGTTGATGTTTGCGGTACAGAGGATCCCCCCAATTCCTACAGGATTTTCTTTGAAGGGGCGGATGGCATTATTAGATGAAGCAGGTTCAAGCAGGGTGTTTCAGCTGAAGCCGCTTTTCGAGGCTATTGCCCGCCATCCTGTCATTGGTTCCGGATTTGGCACGGCCGTGGAGTACCGGAGCGCAGACCCGCGCATAGTGGCGGGTACCGCAGGAGGGACCGGCAAGTACATGACCTACGCATTTGAATGGGGGTATTTTGATACATGGTTAAAAATAGGGCTTGCGGGATTGGGAGCATATGTGTGGCTTATTTTCTCGATAGGTAAACAATTATGGATAAAATTCAATCAACCCCCCATTAGTAACGATCGTTATATATGGGGGGTGAATGCAATTGCGCTTGCCTGCCTTTGTGCGCTCATCTCGCTCGCGGCGGTGAATGTTTTCAGCCCGTATTTGAATCATCCGCTGGGGATCGGTATGGTGCTTGTGTGCATGGGAGCATTGGCGGCGGCCGTGGGGCAAGAAAACAATACATCAATAAAAAAACAAGAAAACAATTTGATTCTTTGATTTCTTGATTCATTGTTTTTTTTGAACGCCATGCCCAAAGTATCCGTTCATATTGTCACGTATAACGCAGAGCTATTTCTGGATACGCTGCTTATTTCCCTCGCACACCAAACGTTCCGGGATTTTTCGGTGTTGGTGGTGGACAACGCGTCCTCTGACGGCACGCGCGCGCAGATGCGCGCGCGATGGCCGACGGCGGCGTTGGTGCACAATCGGGACAACGCAGGATACGCCCGTGCGCATAACCAGGCGCTGCACATCAGCACAAGCGACTACGCGCTGACATTGAACGCCGACGTGATTCTGCATGAGCGGTTCTTGGAGGAGTTAGTGCGCGCAATGGATGAGCATGCCGAACTGGGAAGCGTATCGGGGAAGCTCCTGCGCGCATGGGGCGACCCGCGTGAATTGAACGAGAAAACGTTCAGCCACATCATTGACAGCACGGGCATCGTGGGAGATCGGAAACGATTTTGGCGTGATCGGGGAGCGGGAGAGGAGGATCGCGGTCAGTACGATGCGGCGCGTGACATCATTGGCCCGAGCGGCGCTGCGGGATTGTATCGGCTGCGCGCGCTGCAGGACGTGTGCGTGCGCAGAGAATTTTTCGATGAGTCGTTTGGTTCCTACAAAGAAGACGTTGATTGCGCCCTTCGTTTGCAACGCGCGGGGTGGCAGTCGCGATTCGTGCCTGCGGCGCGCGCCTATCACTATCGCCGCGCGGGAGGTGGCTGCATGACGACGGATGTCCTGCGGCACATCAGGCGCCCGTCCCGCATCGCACTGTATTCTTATCGCAACCACCTGTATACTCTCATAAAGAACGAAACACTTGCTTCGTGCGGGCGCGATTTGCCAGGAATCGTCGGATGGGAAATCGGCAAACTGGCATTTTTGCTCTGTACGAAGCCCATTATCGTTTTCCGAGCATGGAAAGATATAATAACGCAGGGAAAGGCGTTGAGGGAGAAGAGAAGAGAAATTTTGAATAATGAAAAAGTCAAAAGTCAAACGTCCGCGAAGCGGCAGGAATCCACGGGCTTGCCCGTGGAGGAATGAGCCCCCGCGAAGCGGGCAAGCGAAGCTTGTAAAGTTTGCAAGTGCCACGGCTTTAGCCGTGGGTATCTACAAGTTGAAAAAAATACGTTGCAATATTGATTTTTTCATTTTGAGTTTTGACATTTTCAAGCATGGATCTCTCTCTCATTATTTTGAATTATCAAAGCATGCACATGGTGCGGGAGCAGCTCCGCGTGCTGGCCGGATGTTCGTTTCCTTTTTCCACGGAGATTATAGTGGTGGATAACGCGTCGGGCGATCATCAGGGAGAGGGGCTGCGGCGGGATTTTCCGCAGGCGCGTTTCTTGATGCTCGCGCGGAATCAGGGCATGGGCGGGGGCAACAACCGCGGACTGGAGGCGGCGCACGGAACGTACGCGCTAATCCTGAATCCCGATATCGTGGTATTTCCCGAAGCGATTGAACACCTCTACGGGTATATGCACGCGCATCCCCGTGCCGGCATGTGCGGACCGAAATTGCTGAATCCCGACGGCACCTTGCAGGAGAGCTGTTTTCGTTTTCCCCGATGGATTACGCCATTGTCGCGAAGAACAAAATTTGCCATGCTTCCCTGGGGCAGGCGCGAGCTCGACCGGTTCCTTATGCGGGATTGGGATCACGCCGCCGCGCGCCCGGTTGACTGGCTTTTGGGAGGCGCGCTTATGGTGCGGCGGGAGGCGTTTGAGAAGGTGGGTATGTTCGACGAACGGTTTTTCCTGTTTTTCGAAGAGACCGACTGGTGCCGGCGGTTTTGGCAGCACGGCTGGGAAGTGGTCTACGTGCCCGAGGCGGTCATGGTGCACTATCCGCATCGCCTGTCGTCCGGCAAAGGGATGTCGGTATTGTTCAGCCGCATGGCGTGGATTCACATCGCGTCGTGGGCGAAGTACTTTTGTAAATGGCGGGGAGTCAAGAAATCAAGAAATCAAGAAATCAAGAAATCAAACGTCGTTTCATTGTTTTTTTGATTTTTTGTTTCTTTGCACCACGCTATGCCTATCGCTTCTCTGCATCATACGGATCACGATGACGAGCACGATGAACACCACGCACCGAGCCGGTGGTACGCGGTGCTGAAATGGCTCGGCGTGTTGGCGGTTATCGGCGGGGTGGTATTTTTCTTTACGCACGTGGATACAGACACGCTGACCGAGCGCGTGTCGTTTTTGTCGGACGCGGTGGATCGATTGAACGACTGGATTGCGCGCGTGGCGGATTGGTTTGTTACCGTATTTGATTGAGTACATATTGAATGCGTAATCCCGCACTAATGGTTTTGCCCCGCTCTTACCCTAGCCGTTTTCCAAGCTTTCGGAACTCGTCCCGACGTGTCGGGACTCAAACTGTCCTCGCGGCGAAAACGACTAAGGTTGCTGCTTCAGTTGGGGGATTAGTGCGATTAGTACGAGGTAACGCGTTTTGACGCAAGGTGATATTTATTGTATAGTCAGACACGAAGAATGAAATTTTAGTGTGGTTCCTGCTTGACGTTACGCTTCATGTTTACCAAAAAAATCGGCATTGATTTGGGCACGACTTATACGTTGGTGTATGTCCCGCTGAAGGGCATTGTGATCAATGAGCCTTCGGTGGTGGCGCATTCCCTCCACGACCGCCGGGTGCTCGCGGTCGGCGAAGAAGCGAAGGAAATGATCGGCAGGACGCCCGATACCATTGTGGCGTCGCGGCCGCTCAAAGACGGCGTGATCGCCGATTACCGCACGACCGAGGCCATGCTTCGGTATTTTATCAATAAGGCGCTGGGCGGACTGCGATTGTGGAGGCCGGAGGTGATGGTGGCGGTGCCGGCGGGGATTACGTCAACCGAACGCCGCGCCGTCATTGACGCGACGGTTGCGGCAGGCGCGCGCACCGCGTATATCATCAAAGAGCCGATCGCCGCCGCCATCGGCGCGAACATTCCCATCGGCTCGCCCTCGGGCCACATGATTGTAGACATTGGCGGCGGTACGGCGGAGATTGCCGTGATCTCGTTGGGCGGCATCGTCGCCAATACGTCGGTGCGCATCGGCGGCAACCGTTTTGATGCGGCCATCATTGAGCACATACGCAGGAAATACAACCTCGCCATCGGCGAGCGCAGCGCGGAAGACATCAAGATCGGCATTGGGTCAGCTCTGTACCTGGAACACAAACTGACCATGACGGTGCGAGGCCGCGATACGGTGACCGGATTGCCGCGCACGATTACGGTGACCTCCGAGGACGTGACGGACGCGATTCAGAATGAATTGGAAGGCATCATCGCGGCGGTCAAAACCGTGCTCTCGACCACGCCGCCGGAGCTGTGCGCCGACGTCATTGATAAAGGCATGATCTTGTCAGGCGGTAGTTCTCTCTTGCGCAACATGGACACGCTGCTCACGCAGGCGACGGGCGTGCCTACCTATGTGGCGGATGATGCGATGCTGTGCGTGGCTAAGGGCACGGGCATTGCGCTTGATAATCTTGATTCGTATAAGCGGAGCATCTTGGCGACGAGATAGCGGATGCGCGCGTCTTTGAGTATCTACGTTGTACCCGCGTTACCGATAATGACCCATGACTACCTTCCCATTTCATCACGACATTCGCGCGCGGCTGTTGCAGGAATTTCGCAACGGACGCGTTGTGCAGTCGTGCGTGTTTGTCGGTCCGCACGGCGTGGGCAAATTGACGCTCGCGCGCTGGTATGCCCAGGCGCTGGTATGCGAATCGCCGACGAAGGACAAGCCGTGCGGCTCGTGCGCGGCATGCCGCGCGGTTGCCGCGGATGCGCATCCCGATGTGGCGGTGGCGGCGAGAGCGGAAGGCCAGGAAACCGTCAGCATCGAAGCGTGGCGGATCCTCCAGGATCGCTTCACCCGCACGCCATTGCGGGCGGCGCGTTCCGTGATGATCGTGCCTGATTGCGAGCGGCTTTCGCGCGCCGCGCAGCATGCGTGCTTGAAGACGCTGGAAGAGCCGCGCCCCGCATCCGTGCTGCTGCTGACGGCCTCTTCTCCCGCGCTGCTGCTTGCCACTATGCGCTCCCGGCTCACGCAGATACGGCTGCGTCCCGTACCCTCGCCGGTGCTGCAGCAGGCGCTGGAAGAGGCAGACGCCGCGCTCACGCCGCAGGATGCGGATGCGTTGGTGCGCTATGCCCGCGGCATTCCCGGCGCCCTCCTGCATGAGGGACGCATAGACGCGGGCTGCGCTCTGCGTGCGGCGCGCCAGGAACGCATTGCCGCGCTGCGCGGCGCGCCGCTCTGGCGCGTGCAGAAGGCGTTACGGGAGATGATCGGGAAAGAATCCGCGCACGCATCGGTCGAGGTAATCGCGGGCGCTTGCATGCGAGACCGCGCCTGCGGGATCGCAGAGCGGCGTCTGCTGGCGCTGCTGTCTCGCGCCCTGACGCGTGCCGTCAACAAGGATTTAGCCATTGACACGTTGAGCATCGCGCTTGCGCACTAAGATTAGACAGGAGAGAATACAGTTCTGACAGTTTCACGCGGACTGACGCGGATATTGTTCTATACTCCCAAGATACCATATTTCAAATACCTTCTTCACTTGAGCATTATGAAATATCCATTTCTCATCGCGGCATTCGGCAGCCTGCTCTTCTTGGGGCTCTCCTGCGAGAATAATACCATCACGTTTTCCTCGTCAGGCACGGGCGACGGAGGCATCTATCAGACGAAAGACCGCGGGGATACGTGGGAGCAGAAGGTATTCGTGAGCCAGCAGAAAAAGAAAATCACGACTATTGCGCAAGTCAACGTTACGCACATCATCGCGGATCCCAAAGACAGCAGGGTCATGTATCTGATAACGCGCGAGTCAGGATTGTGGAAGACGACGGATGCGGGGGAGGTATGGACGCAGTATTCCCAGGGGGGCGGCATTCATGCTATGAGCATTCATCCCTCGGATACGCAGATTATCTATCTTGCGTCCGGCAATACCGTGCAGAAAAGCGCGGACGGCGGGAACGGGTGGGAAGAGGCGTACCGCGATCCGCGGCCGGGCATTGCCGTGAGCAGTATCGTGGTGGACGCGGCCGACCCGCGTCATGTGACGGCGGCGACGAGCGCGGGTGACATACTGGAGAGCCGCGACAGCGGCGCGAGCTGGCAGGTCGTGTATCGTTTCGAAAACCCGGTGGCGGCGCTGCTGCAGGCGGGGGCGACGGACGTATACTTTGCGGCGATGCCGAGTCAGGGCGTCTGGCGCTCGCTGAATGAAGGGAAGTCGTGGGCGGACATTACCGAGACGCTGAAAGATTTGTCCGGGGCGCGCGAATTTCGCATGCTGATTCCCGATCCGGCGACCCCGCGGGCATTTCTCCTCGCGAGCGCGTACGGGCTCTTCCGCACCAAGGACCTGGGCGGATCGTGGGATGCCATTCCTCTCATCAGCCGTCCCGGCGGCGTGGACATATTCTCGTTGGCGGTGAATCCTAAAAATTCGTCTCAAATTTACTATGCCGTCCCGGGCGCGCTCTATCGGAGCGCCAACGGCGGCGCGCGTTGGACGACGCTCGCCCTGCCCTCGAGCAAGCTGCCGACCGCGCTGCTCGTTGATCACTTTAATCCGAATATTATGTATATGGGATTTACGAAACCAAAGTAATGATATATGCCTACCCTTCTCGAATCATTCAACCCACCGAGTCAAAAGATCAAAGATCATCTTGAACACGAATTGTCATCTCTGCGGACGGGGAAAGCGTCGCCGGCGCTGATTGAGCACCTGCCGGTCAAGGCGTACGGCGCGTCCATGAAGCTCATGGAATTGGGCAGCATCAGCGCGGCGGATGCGAAAACGCTGGTGGTGGAGCCCTGGGACAAGGCAGTGCTCAAAGACATTGAACGCGCTCTGCAGGAGGCGAATATCGGCTGCGGCATCGCAGTGGATAAAGACGTGATCCGCGTGACCTTGCCGGCGCTCACCGCCGAGACGAGAGAGGCGATGAAAAAACAGGTGCATAAGGAAGTAGAAAAAGCGAAAGTGTCGCTGCGCGGCGTCCGCGACGACGTGCGGAACGCGGTGCAGGCGCAGGAGAAAGAGAAACAGATCTCGGAGGACGAAAAATTTCGCCAGCTCGAGCAGCTCGACAAAGAGGCAAAACGCTGGCAAGAAGAGCTGGAGAAGGCGGGGGAGAAGAAGGTGAGGGAACTTGAATTTTAAATCCAAATGACAAATGTCAAATTTCAAACGTCCGCGAAGCGGCAGGAATCCACGGGCTTGCCCGTGGAGGAATGAGCCCCCGCGAAGCGGGCAAGCGAAGCTTGTAAAGTTTGCAAGTGCCACGGCTTTAGCCGTGGGTATCTACATTTGAGCTTGGTATTTATATTACAAAAAAAGCGTTATGATACTGACCACCGTTATTACTTTTATCATCATCTTCGGCCTGCTTATCTTCCTTCACGAGCTGGGGCATTTTGTGACGGCACGGAAATTCGGCGTGCGCGTGGATGAGTTCGGTTTCGGCCTGCCGCCGCGCATGATCGGTTGGCATAGGATGGCGGGGCGCTGGAAGCGGTTTGTGAAGGGAGAGAAAGCGGAGGGTACGGTGTATTCCCTGAATTGGATTCCTTTCGGCGGGTTCGTAAGATTGTTTGGGGAAGACGGGAGCGGCGAGGGGGAGCCTGACAGTTTCAGCGCGAAGGGGAAGCTGCCGCGCGCCGTTATCCTTACCGCAGGAGTCGCGATGAATGCGCTGTTCACCGTCCTGCTGCTCGGCGCGGGGTTTATGGCGGGCACCCCGTCGGTGATTGACGAGCAGCTGTCTCCGCGTGCGGC
>Ga0155897_121_pt1 | contig 8295 bp, 9 predicted proteins | sample RifCSPlowO2_01_FD_107551 | JGI IMG/M metagenome (GOLD analysis project Ga0155897, IMG submission 107551) | Candidatus Uhrbacteria bacterium RIFCSPLOWO2_01_FULL_55_36
CATGCAGAAGAACATCAGAATGCGCGATCGCGTCATCAGCTTCTTCCGCTCGTACATGCACGCGGCCGGATTCGTCGAAATAGAAACCCCTATTCTCATGAAAGGAACGCCTGAAGGCGCGCGCGAATATGTGGTGCCGTCCCGCGTCTATAAAGGAAAGTTTTACGTCCTACCGCAGTCGCCCCAACAATTTAAACAGCTTTCTATGGTTGCGGGATTTGAGCGGTATTTCCAGATCGCGCGCTGTTTCCGCGACGAAGACCAGCGCGGCGACCGCCAGCCGGAGTTCACGCAGCTTGATTTCGAGATGTCGTTTGTCGAGCGCGAAGACGTGCTTGCCTACACCGAGGAGATGTTCAAGGAGCTGGTGCAGAAATTATTCCCCGAAAAGAAATTAAGCGCCGATCCGTTTCCGCGCCTTACGTATGCGGAGGCCATGAAACAATACGGCACCGACAAGCCTGATTTGCGCAAAGACAAAAATAATCCCGACGAGCTGGCGTTTGCGTGGGTGGTTGATTTTCCGATGTTCGAAAAATTGGAGGACGGCTCGGTGCAAGCGATGCACCATCCGTTCTGCTCCATCCATCCGGACGACATGGATAAACTTGAGAGCGATATTTTCAGCGTACGCGCGAATGCGTATGATTTGGTATTGAACGGTTTTGAGCTCTCCAGCGGCAGTATCAGGATTCATCAGCGAGAACTGCAGAATAAAATTTTCCAGCTGCTTGGGCTTCCCGATGAGGAAATCAATGAGCGATTTGGGCACATGCTCGAGGCTTTCGAATACGGCGCACCTCCCCACGGCGGATTCGCGCCCGGTATTGACCGCATCTGCATGCTGCTCGCGGGAGAGCCCAACATCCGCGAGGTGATCGCCTTCCCGAAGACCGGCGATGCGCGGGATGTCATGATGGGCGCGCCGTCCGAGGCGAGCAAGAAGCAATTGGACGAACTGGGCATTACTATAAAGAAATGACGACACGCGTGTGGCTGCGCATAACAGGCGGTGCCGTACTGGCGATCAGTGCGGCATTTGCATTTGAAGCATTCCGGCGGTGGGGGAGTCTCCACACGGTTTCTTCCCCCGTGTTGACGATTGCGCTTGCATATGGATTGCCGCTCATACCGCTCGCGGCTGCAATCATTGTGCTGTTCCCTCTTACACGTGCCGAAGGATCCCCCCGCTGGATTTCCCGCGCAATCCTGTTCTTTTGCGGTGCGGCCGCGGGCATATTTTTGTTCTCCGGCATCAGCTCGCATATTGTGTTATCACTATTGTCGGGGTAGGTCTTGACTGAGCAACGCAAGTGAGTATACTCAATTTATATGGGAATGACCTACGTACACATGAAGATGGGCCGTTCGGGCAACGGTACGCAGATGCGCACCCTCAAGTTTCTTGTTGACTCAGGGGCGCTCTACACCGTGGCGCCTGCTAAGACGCTTAAAAGTCTGGGAGTGAAACCTCATTCAACGCGCGTATTTACGCTTGCGAACGGCGAAACCATTAAGCGAAACGTGGGAGATGCGCTGTTTTCCTATCAAGGTCAGAAAGGGTCGTCGCCGGTTATCTTCGGCGAAGCGGGCGATAGCAGTCTTCTCGGCACGGTGACGCTTGAGACGCTCGGCTTTATCCTCGATCCTCTGGCGCGGGAGCTCAAAACCTTGCCTATGACCTTGGTGGGGCTGCGGTAGTGAGCGTAGCGTTTTTGGGCGCTCATTGCGGTATGGTATAGTAGAGGCGCATTATGCGTCTTTCTTTATTGCAAAAATTCATAGTAAGGAGCGTGTATGAGAGCCGCATGAAGCGGTCCCCGAGGGATACGTTTGTACAATTTTACCGGCAAGGCAACACACCCCCGCGCCCCTCTCAAGAGGGGATCGTGAATACGATAACCAAGAGCATTGAACGGTTGATAGAACGAGAGTTGATGGTAGGGTACGGCGTAAGGACTTCCCGTAAATGGTACATCCACGAAGTGAAGCTAACGGCGGAGGGAAGAAAGCAAGCGAAGAAGTTGAGGGGAGAACAGCAACAACTGCCGTTGAAAAACCCTAAACCCTAAACTCTAAATCCTAAACAAGGCTTAAATGAGCGAAGCGCTAAACAAGCGAAAGTACGATTTGGATGAGAGAACTTTTTTGTTTGCGAAACGCGTAAATGAATATGTAGAGAGGTTGCCAAAAACTATAAGCAATATTGAAAACGGGAAGCAGTTGGTTCGTTCGGGAGGATCAGTAGGAGCGAATTACATCGAGGCGAGTGAGGCGTTCAGTGAGAAGGACTTTTATTTGCGAATCAAGATTTGTAGGAAGGAGGCGAAGGAAAGCAGGTACTGGTTTCAATTAGCCCTAGACCTGATGACCAGAAAGAAAAGGAGTATTTGGTTAATGAGGCAGGAGAACTCATGAAGATATTTGGATCAATCGTGACCAATGCGTGTTGATTTCGAAAATTGAATGTGGGTTTGTTTAGAGTTTAGAATTTAGAGTTTAACATAATAATATGTCCATACCCAAAAAACTTCTCAATTACTTACAGCAGAAAAAAGCGGAGTACGAGTTCGTGCCGCACAAGACCGTGTTTACGGCGTTTGACCTGGCGCAAACTTTGCATCGAAAGTCGAAGGAGGTAGTTAAGACGCTCGTCGTGAAGCTGAACGGCAAAGAGCCGGTGGTAGTGATGCTCACTGCCGATAAGAATCTGGATAAGAAAAAATTTTTAAACGTCGTGAATGCGTGGATGATGCATAAAAAAGCGCCGCCCGAGGCACTAGAGTTAAAAGAAAAAATCCGCGGGCGGGCGCGCACGCTGGAATTCGCCAATGAGAAATGGTTGCGAGAAAAAGTGATGGGCAAGCCCGGCGCTACGCCGTCGTTTGGCAGCCTCCTCAAGATGCCGCTGTTTGTTGATAAGCAAGTACTGACACTGAAAACTTTGTTGATTAATTCAGGGGGTTATGAGACGTCCATTAAAATGAGCGTTGCCGAATTTAAGAAATTAGAAAGGTGCGTGGAAGGAAGATTCAGCGCTTTGCGCAAGTAAAACACAATTGTCATTCCCGCCCCGTATGCCGCTACGGGGCAGGCTCCAGCGGGAATCCAGAAGAAAACAAAAAATCGCACCGGTTTTTCTGTTTCTGTGTCTGGATCCTCGATCTCGGCCCGCCTTGCCGGCGAGGCAGGTCGGGGATGACAGTAAAGGATTGAAAATATTTCATGTCACGTGAACCATTAGTAAGTTTGAAACTCGACAAATTCGAAGGCCCGCTTGATTTGTTATTGCAATTGATTGACCAGGAAAAGCTGCCCATAACCGAAGTGGCCATCGGACAGGTGACGGAGCAGTACTTGCAGGCCTTGCGGACGATCGAAGGAGGAATGCATCCGGAAATCCTTGCCGATTTTCTCGTGATGGCGGCGCGACTGCTGTATCTCAAATCGAGGGCACTGTTTCCGCGCATGGGCCTTGATGCGGAAGAGGAGGGAGTGGCGCTGGAAGACCAATTGCGGCTGTATCAGAAGTTCGTTGAGGCTTCGAAAGTAATCGAGAAAATTTTTCACCACCGGCAGTATTCATTTGCGCGGGAGAAGCTCGGCGGGCTTGGTCAGCCGGAACATGGCGAAGGCGGGCAGGCCGAGGCGATCTTTGCTCCTCCGCACCATCTCAAGCCCGAGCGGATGCGTGCGATCATGCTCGCGGTGCTCAAGGGGCTCGAGCCGATAGTCGCGATCCCCAAGACGGTGATTGCGCGGACGCTGTCTCTGCGCGATACTATCCGCAGGATTGAAAAGCTGCTCGCGCTGCAGGGAAGCATGCGGTTTGGCACGCTCCTGCACGGCGCAGGAAGCCGTACGGAAGTGGTGGTAACATTCTTGGCGCTCTTGGAACTCGTGAAGCAGAGAACGGTGGCGATAAAGCAGGAGGTGATGTTTGAGGAAATGACGATTACGAGAATGACAAATGACAAAGTCCAAAATTTTTGAAATTGGGATTTTGGATTTCATTTGGCATTTGAACTTTGAGCTTTGAACTTATGCAATGTTATGCCCTTATTATCTCAAATTGAATCCCTTTTATTTATCTCAAACCGCCCGTTGACCGCGCGGCGGCTGGCGGAATTGGTTGAAGCAAAAGAAGACGAGGCGGTGAAGGCGCTGGAGGAATTGCGCGCGCAGACCAATACCGACGGCAGAGGAGTGCAGCTGGTGAAGGTGGGGAATTCGTACCAGTTCGCCACGCGCGGCGAACATGCAAAATTGGTCGCGTCGTTTGTGAAAGAAGAGCTGGTGGGCGAGATGACCAAGCCGCAGCTGGAGACGCTCACCATTGTCGCCTACCGCGGGCCGGTGTCGAAAACCGAGCTGGAGCAAATTCGCGGGGTCAATTGCAGTTTGATTTTGCGGAATTTAATGATTCGGGGATTGGTGGAGGAAGTTGAGAGTAATGTACCGACAGGTCGCGACCTGTCGGTACAGAATGGATTGGGTGCTTTGGTGCGGAGATATCAGGTGACGCATGAGTTTGTGCGGCATTTGGGGCTGTCGGGGGTGGAGGCATTGCCGGATTATGCGCCGCTGTCGAAGCATGAGCTGTTGGAGGAGGTGGCCAAAATAGCCAGCGCGAATGCGTCTGCGATGCATGCCGCCGCGCAGGACGAGGGCGGAGAATTATCGGCCGGGCAAACTGAGGGAAAAGCCGTGTGATCGCGTTTCTATGAAAGAAATCATCGGGTTGCTTATTACGCTTTCTTCATTACTGGTGGGATCGCGCGGGGGCGGGGACGGCGGCGAATATTCATGGCGCGCGGAGGAGGCGGGCGAGAGGGAAGCGGCGGCAGGCCGCGGGCAGACAGAAGGCGACGCCGTGCCGGCGCAGCTGCCGGAGGTGAGGAGAATCCCCGAACGCGTGCCCGGGGTTGTGCGGCCGATGGTGGATGCCGAAGGCACGCTGGTGCTCGACGCGGGCACCGGGCGCGTGCTGTATGCGGAACGGAGCGATACCGTGCGGCCGCTGGCGTCGCTCACCAAGCTCATGACGGCGCTCGTGGCGCGCGCCACGCTGGCCGATCTGGAGGCGCGCGTGACGATCGTGCGGGAGGACTATGCGGGGAACGGCCGTACCTATATGTATGCGGGAGACGTGGTCACGGTGCGCGACCTTTTCTTTCTTGCGCTGGTCAGTTCGTCGAATGACGCGGCCGCAGCGCTTGCGCGCGCGACCGGGCGCACCCACTCGCAGTTCGTCGCGGCCATGAACGAGAAGGCGAAGGGCCTGCGGCTTACGCGGACGCGCTTCACCGATCCCACGGGCCTCGACGCGGGCAACGTGTCCACGGCGCAAGAGGCGGCGCGCATCTTGCAGACGGCGCTCGCCGATCCGGTATTGCGGGAGATTTTATCAACGGAAGAGTATCGCTTCACCACGGAGAACGATACGCGCGCGCGTACGGCCGTATCCACCAACCGCCTTCTGGGAGCCTCTGCCTTTGACATTATTGGCGGCAAGACTGGCTATATTGACGAATCAGGGTATAATTTTGCAGTCGAGGTGGCGGGAATGCGGAATGAGCTGCTGACTATCGTGGTATTGGGAGCAAAGAGCGAGGAGGCGCGGTTTGCGATTGTGAAAGATTTGGTGGCGTGGGCGGAGCGGGCGTGGAAATTTTGACAGTTCGTAAAGTACTTAAAGTCCATAAGGTCGTAAAGTTCGTGCTCGATTGACTTGATGGACTTGAGAGACTTGATGGACTCTTGACTTCACATGAAATATCTCGTCGCCAATTGGAAAATGAAGCTCACGATCGCGGAGAGCGTTGATTTGGCGCGGCACGCGCGGGAATGGTATGAGGCTTCGGCGCACCCTCCGTTTGCGCTCATTATTTGCCCATCGCCGTGCGCGATCCCCGCGGTCGCGGATGCGTTGAAAGGGAGTACGATAGGCCTGGGCGCGCAGGACGTGGCGGAAGAGGAGCGCGCATCGCTCACCGGCGCGACGTCGCCGCTGCATTTGAAGGAATTGGGCGTGCACACGGTCATCGTGGGGCACTCTGAACGGCGCGCAAAGTATGGCGAGACCGATGCGCTCGTGGGCAAGAAAGCTGCGATGGCCATTGCCGCGGGGTTGCAGGCTATTCTGTGCGTGGGAGAGACTGAAGCGGAGCGCGCGGCAGGGCAGGCGGAAGAGGTCGTGCGGCGGCAGGTGAGATTGGCGCTCTCGCAGATCTCTTCGCTTCCGCGCACGTCCGCGTTGAGACATGAGGACGACAATACCCCTCATGCACTTATTGCGTATGAGCCGGTATGGACGATCGGCACGGGGACTCCCGTGACTATCGCTGATGCGCATGCGCAGGCTGCCGTAATCCGCGACGAACTTCGCGCAGTCAGACAAGGAGAAGGGGCGGCCGTGCCTCTGCTCTACGGCGGCAGCGTGGATCAAAGGAATGTCGCGTCGTTCACCGTTGATCCGCTTGCCGGCACCTTGGTGGGCACGGCGAGCCAGACGCGCGAAGGGCTCCAGGGGCTTGTCGAAGCGCTCAAAAACGTATACCATTGACAGTCGTCACCTCTATGTGGTTATTTATTGCAGCATGCGCGGTATTTCTCGCTTCCCTTGGCGGCATGATCGTCATGGCAGTGCGGAAATTTCCCGTACTCGCGTCGCTCAACGTGCATGATGAGGGCGAGGCGCGTGAGGGGGGCGTGCGGGCGGCGATTCTGGAACAGCGCCTGCGCAGGGAATTTTTCGCATCGCTCGCGTCGTTGCGCACGCGGCTGACGCCCCTGTTCGGATGGTTGAAGGCGCGCGCACAGCGCATCCGGGCGTGGGCTGTCGCGCTGGAGGCGCGCTATCAACGGACGCTCGAAGAAGAGCGCGCGCGAGTGTTCCCCGAGGCGGCGAAATCGCCGGACCAGCTCATCGGCGAAGCGGCGGCGCTCATGGAGAAAGGGGATATGCCTGCGGCGGAAGCGGTGCTGCTCAAAGTGGTGGCGCTCGCGCCCCGTTCGGCGACCGCCTTCAAGATGCTGGCGCGCTTGTATACATTGAAGCGGGAGTACGATCATGTGCGCGAGGTGGACGAGTTTCTCCTGAAGCTCGATCCGCATCAGGCGGACGTGTATGCCGATCTGGGCGCTGCCCTGGTCGCGCTCGGCGATCCGCTGCTTGCGCTCGACGCGGTGGAGAAGGCCGTTGCCATTGAGGAGGGGAATCCCAAATATCTCGATCAGCTCATCGACTTGGCCATTCTCCTCAAGCGCCGCACGCTTGCGCAGGAGATCTTGCAGCTGCTGGAGGAAGCGAATCCGGAGAACGAAAAAATTCCGGTATTCGCGGAGCGCATCCACGAATTGCCGAGAGCGTGAACAGTTTTTCAGTTTGTCGGTTTTCGGTTTCCGAATCATTCGCCGTTGTAGCTCCCGCCTCTTGCTGCGCCGCCTATGCCTTCGCTTCGCTGCGGTTCAGAGGCACCGGCATACTCGGCGGGCAAGCAGTCGGTCATGTCATTTCGCACTTTGAAATAACAAAAATCAAAAAATTAAGCATCAGTTCGCCGTTGTAGCTCAGCTGGCAGAGCAACTCCATGGTAAGGAGTAGGTCCGCGGTTCGATTCCGCGCAACGGCTCCAGATTTATCACACAAACATCATGGGCAGGTAGCGAAGTGGTCAAACGCACCTGACTGCCACCGCCTGTGGCGGAGTGCCGCCCAAGGCGGCATAAATCAGGTGCCCTTGTGGCTACGTAGGCACGCCCCGCACTAAAATACGGGTGGGTAGCGAAGTGGTCAAACGCATCTGACTGTAAATCAGACGGCCTTGTGCCTTCGCAGGTTCGAACCCTGCCCCACCCAGTGCCACCTTAGTCCAGCTGGTAGACCTGCCCGCCAGTCGCCTCACGCCGATGTAGCTCAGTTGGTAGAGCAACAGTTTTGTAAACTGTGGGTCGTCGGTTCGAGCCCGACCATCGGCTCCAGGTGTGTGGCAGGCGGGGCAACACTTTTGTAAAGTGAAGGTCGTCGGCTCGAGCGGGAGAGGCGGATGAGTACACCAATATATAAATGTCGATTGCGTAATTCTCTTTTCTTAATTCATTATCCTTATCGTTATGCCTTCACAGGAAAATCTCATCAAGCTCGAGTGCGGCGAATGCCATCGCATCACCTACTATACCTACAAGAACAAACGGAACAAACAGAGACTCGAGCTCAAAAAGTACTGCAAATTCTGCAAGAAGCACACGCCGCATAAAGAAACAAAGTAAGTCGTTGAGGGGTAAAGGCAAGGA
>Ga0155897_124_pt1 | contig 8199 bp, 5 predicted proteins | sample RifCSPlowO2_01_FD_107551 | JGI IMG/M metagenome (GOLD analysis project Ga0155897, IMG submission 107551) | Candidatus Uhrbacteria bacterium RIFCSPLOWO2_01_FULL_55_36
TAACATCGGGGTAATGATTTTGTTCCGCAGAAAAAATCGTCTCGTAGCCATTTTCTTTTGAGAATTTCTGTATGACCGGAAACATCATTAGTTCGATAATTTTTGATACAACTTTTGTATCAACCGAGATAGTATAGATATTCTTCGCTATATCGATAAAACCCTTCACTGACCAATCACCGGACGGGGTAGCAAGGACTTTTCTAAAGTCCTCGGTGTGTTTAATTAAATTCTTTTGAAAGGCGTCTTGTTCCATAGTTTTTATTTCATTAAAACATCAAGCGAAATGCCTAATACGTCCGCGATTTTTTAACTGTATCAGTTAATTTTGAGTGGAATCGGTTAAGGATTGGCGTGATCGTGAGGGTTTGCTCCCAATTCTTTTAGCTCCGCTTCCATCATGATCCGAATTAATTCCTTAAATTTCACCTTCGGCTCCCATTGCAACTGTTTTTTCGCCTTTCGCATATCCGCTTGGAGATTTTCCACTTCCGCAGGGCGTATGTAGCGGGGGTCGATCGCCACGAGCGTTTCTCCGCTTTTCCGATCAATTCCTTTTTCCTCCAATCCCTTTCCCTTCCATTCTATTTCGAATCCTGATACACGAGCAGTTTCTTCAACCATTTCACGCACACTATGAGACTCTCCCGTGCCGATGACATAGTCATACGGTTGCGGCTGTTGGAGCATGAGCCACATGGCTTCCACGTATTCTTTGGCGTACCCCCAGTCGCGTTTGGGATCGAGGCGCCCGAGATAGAGTTTGTCGGGGGCGGTATGCCCGAGCTTTTTCTTTGCAAACCAGCTGATAATCTTTTTACTTACAAAGGTGCCGCCGCGCCGTGGACTTTCGTGATTAAACAAAATGCCATTGCATACATGCATGCCGTAGGCTTCGCGATAGTTGACGCAAATGTGATGCGCGTACGCCTTGGCGCAGGCATACGGCGAGCGGGGATGAAATGGCGTGGACTCCGATTGCGGCGCAGGGGCGGTGCCAAACATTTCCGACGATCCTGCCTGATAGAATTTCACCCCGTTAGAAGTCTGGCTTGATGACGAGCCAGCGGCCGCCTCGGGCGGCCGACTTCTAACGGGGTTAACTCCTTGCATATTCTTTATTGCATCCAACAGACGAAGCGTGCCGAGAGCGTCTGCATTGCCCGTGTATTCGGGCATTTCGAAGGACACCATCACGTGGCTTTGCGCGCCGAGATTGTAGATCTCATCTGGCTTGATCTTTTCAATGAGGCGGCTCACGTTGCTTGCATCAGTGAGGTCGCCATAGTGGAGGATAAGGCGCCGCTTGCGTTCATGCGGATCTTGGTAGATATGGTCAATGCGGCCGGTGTTAAAAGACGATGAACGGCGGATGATGCCATGCACCTCGTAATCTTTATCGAGGAGGAATTCGGCTAAGTATGAGCCGTCCTGGCCGGTAATTCCCGTGATCAATGCTCGCTTCATAATTATGACCGATGCTAATCAGCTAATGTGAATGCGAATACAACGAATGACTGCGAATAGTCGTTTTGACTACCCGGCGTGGTTTGAGATGCTCATCGCGAAAGTTTACAATAATACCCAGTTTCAATCCGGATTCCTGAAGGTATCTCTGTACCTGGTAATAATCGCCTTTGGTGATGATCGATTTGGCTTTAAGCTCTATAATGATTTTATCATCTATGAGGAAATCTACAATATTACCGCTTACGCCAATTGGTATCTCTTTTTGAAATTTAATGCCGTGATCCTTGAGTTTTTTCGCAAGTGCGTCGCCGTATTGTTTTTCCCGAGCATAACGACCAAGCGAGTTATGTACTTCAAAACAGCTTCCTACAATGAAGTATGGCAATTCAGGGTATATCAAACTCGTTTCCATCATACCGCAACATTAGTAGACATTTGTAGTATTCGCATGCATTCGTTGATTCGCATCGCGTTATCTGCCTTGCGCCGACAGCACCGTTTTGATTGTCCTTAATAATATTGTGAAATCCAGCATGAGGGACCTGTTTTTAATGTAGTACAGGTCGTATTGCAATTTCTCCAACGTATCTTCCACGCTTGCACTGTGGTAAGTGCCGGAGATCTGGTCCCAGCCGGTGAGGCCTGGCTTGACCGAGAGACGCTCACGGTAAAAGGGAATTTCTTTGCTAAGCGAGTCTGCCAGTGCGGTTTGTTCGGGGCGCGGCCCCACAAAACTCATATCGCCCTTGAAGATGTTCCACAATTGAGGAAGTTCGTCGAGGCGGGTTTTGCGTAAAAATTTTCCTATCCGCGTGATGCGGGGATCGGTGGGGACGGGGGGAGTGGAGGGCCCTTTTCCTCCGCTGTCCCAAAACATGGAACGGAATTTGACGGCGAGGAATATTTTTCCGTCGCGTCCTACCCGATGCTGGGTAAAGAAGCCCGAACCTCGCGAGTCGAGTTTGACGGTAAGGTAAATCAGGGGAGCAAGAGGGAGGGTGAGAATAAGCGCCGCGAAGGACAGCAGGAGATCGCCCGCGCGTTTTGCGAATTCGTAGAACGGTTTTGCGCGGATGTCCGCGTGCGCGAGAAACCAGCGTTCGGAGACGCTCTGTACCGGCACTTTGCCGGTTGCCGCTTCAAACATCGACGGGAGGTCGCCCACGGTCACGCGGTCGTCGCCCCGCGCATAGAGGGCGCTCACCAGCGCGGGCGTGAGGTGCGCGTCGGTTGCCGGAATCACGAGTTCAATCCGCTCCGCATCTATGAATGCGAGCAGTTCATGGGGCGCGCATATGCGCACGGGGACGCGCGTATCGTCCAGCTGCGCGCGCCGCGAAGCCTCGGAGGGGTCGAGTATGAGCGCCGCAAGCGCATAGCCCAATTGCGGATTGTGCGCCAGCGTGCGTGCGAGCTCCGCCGCGTCGCGCGTGAAGCCCAGGATGAGCGTGCGGACGAGGAGCGCAGAGCCGAGTACGGCATTGAGCGCCCTGCGCCAGAGGGTGACGAGCAGGGCGGTGAGCGCCACGAAGATCAATAAGTTCAGCCGCGGCGTGATGCCGGGGCGCACAAGGTAGAAGAAGACCGCGGCGATGGAGGTCGCCGCCACCATGGCGGCCCCGAGCGCTTGGTGGAACGCGCGCGAGTTGCGCGCGATCGCCAGCTGGTAGAGGCCGACCACGGCAAAGCTTGAGAGGTACACCAAAAAGACGAAACTGAACGGCCGTGCGTGCTGGTCCCAGCGCTCGGGCGAGGGCAGCGCCTGATAGCGCACGAGCAGCATAAGCCACAGTGATACGTAGAGTACCACAATGTCGCCGAGGAGGATAAGGCCTTTTCTCCAACGATGTGAATTATGCATCATACCACAAGGCAATCATGCCATTTTTTCTTGAAATATTCAAGTTTTCTGCCGTGTAACATCCAATGGACGGGCGAAGACTACTATTTTGGTCAGCTATTTCGGATTATGGTAGAATACTATCCATGAAATTGTATCCAAGCTCTTCGGAAAGAGCGGTCCTGCACCCCCTTGCCTGGGGGGTGATGGTGCCGCTTGCGCTTGCCTTGCTCACGCCATTGCTGGTGAATTCAGCATTTATTTTTCCGTTCATCTCGACCAAGACGTTTGCGTTCCGCATTCTGGTGGAGATTGCGCTTGCAGGGTATGCGATCCTGTCAGTGAAGGCGCCTGCTTACCGTCCCCGTTTCACCCCCATCATGAAGGCCATGGGCGCGTATCTGTTGGTGGTGATCATTGCGTCGCTGTTCGGCGAAAATCCGTATAAGAGTTTCTGGGGCAATATCGAGCGGGGCGAGGGCATCCTCACGCTTGCGCACGTATTCGTCTATGCGTTTCTGTGCGCGCATGTGGTGCGGACGCGGCGGACGTGGGAATGGTTTTTTGCCGGCTCCCTGCTCGTGGCAGTCGCGGTATCCCTGTATGCGCTGGGCCAGTATTTCGGCGTTGCTTGGGTGCTGCACTCGGGCGATAAGCGCCTGTCAGGCACCATCGGCAATGCGGCGTTCCTCGCCGGCTATCTTCTGATTCATACGTTTATCGCCCTTTGGTTTGCGCTGACGCCGCGGGCGCGGTGGCAGCGCGCGCTTTCCGGCGCGGTATGGATATTTCTCTTGTTCATTACGTTCAATACGGGTACGCGCGGCGCCCTGCTTGCCGCATTGATCGTGTATGTGGGGCTTGCGGCATGGTATGCGCGGCAGGCCACGGGATCCGCCGGCAGATGGCTGAAAACCGCTGCGCTTGCCGTCGGCGCGCTCCTCGTTGTGTCCGCCGTCGTGGTCTGGCTGCAGCGGGATACAGGCTGGGTGCGGGGCAATGCCACGCTCACGCGTCTGGTCACGATATCATTTGACGACATCACCACGCAGTCGCGCCTGCTGACGTGGGAGTCTTCAATGAAGGGATGGAAAGACCGACCGCTCCTTGGGTATGGCTATGAGAATTACAATGTGGCGTTTAACAAGTATTTTAATCCTTTGATTTACCGCGACGCAGGCTCTCAAATCTGGTTCGACCGCGCGCACAATGTGGTGTTTGACGTGCTGGTCACGTCGGGGATTCTCGGCATGATCGCGTATATGGGGCTGTACGGACTGGTCGTTGCCGCCGCTTGGCGCGCGGCGCGGCGCGATGACCCGTTTGCCCGCGTGAGCGGGGGCGTGATGCTGGGACTGATCGTCGCGCATGTCCTGCAAAATTTCTTCGTGTTTGACATTCTCGCAACCTATATCCCTTCTATGCTGGTGTTTGGATTTCTTGACGCGCACACGCGAAATTTCGATATTTCGATATTTCGAAATGTCGAAATGAAACGCGGGAGCGGGATAGTCTTGGCGGTCCTTCCCGTCTTGGCCCTCGCGCTCTTTTTTTTCAACATCAATCCTGCGCGCGTGAATAGCGCCGGACTTGAAGCAATGCGCTTGCGTTTCGCGGAGCGGTACGGCGATGCGTATCATGCGTTTCTCGCGCTGGAAGCGCGCGGCACGTACCAGCTGCCCGAAATTCGGACGAAGTTTGCCGAGCTTGGGCTTGAGGCGCGCGGGAAGCGGGGCGTGACGGACGAGCAGGCAGAGGAGATTATCCAAGACGCGATTGACCGCATGCTTGCCAATATCGAAAAGAATCCGAAAGACGCGCAGTACTATCTGTATCTCATGAATTTGTATTTCGTCGGCGGGCGGTTTGACGTAACGCGCTACGCGCTCATTGAGAAGGCGGGCGCGGAAGCATTGCGCCTGTCTCCGACGCGGCCGCAGATTTATTATTTGCTGGGACAAGGCGCCTCTGCGCGCGGTGAAAACGCAAAAGCGATCGAGTATTTCGAGAAGGCGGCGGCGCTCAATCCGGCCGTGGCGGATTCTCAGTGGAATCTGGCGGTGGCCTACCGTTTGGCGGGGAAGAAGGCGGAGGAGCGGGAGGCGTATGAGAGGCTTGACGGCATGGGCGTATCCATTGACGCGCGCGAGGACCTTGACGATGCCACTCTGTTGCGCCTGACCCAGCGCTTCATTTCGACGCAGGAATATGCGCGCCTGGCCACGGTGTTTGAAGAGTTGGTGGAGCGCAATTCGGGCAACGCTGAATACTGGGGCAATCTTGCGGCCGCGTATAAGTCTGCAGGCGAATATGTATTGGCGCGTCAGGCGGCCGAAAAGGTGCAGGAATTGAATCCGCGCGCGCAGACGGAAATAGAACAGTTTCTGAAGGAACTGGAGTCAGATGAAGCGCAATCCGCCGAGAGAGGAAATGACCAATGATCAATTCCCAATTTTCAATCAATGATCAATTCCCAATTTCCAATGACCAAACATTGGGCATTGGGTTTTGGGGTTTTATTGAGCGTTGGGCATTGGGTTTTGGGGTTTTATTGAGCTTGATTGTCTCTGGGTCAGTTATTGTCCATCGAGGCGCGATTGCCATGGGCGCTAAAGAAGAACGCGAGGGCACGGTATACATGGCCGGCCTTGAGGCGGCGGTTTCGGATTCGGTGGTGCGAAGAAGCGGCGCGGGGAAATTCGTCACGCCCGACGACCCCGACTTTTACAAGCAGGACTATCTGCAGCGCATCGGGGCGCAGGCGGCATGGGCGTATGCGACCGGATCCGCCGAAGTCGTGGTGGCGGTGGTGGATTCGGGCGTGGATATCGATCATCCCGATCTCGCGGGCAATATCTGGCGCAATTCCAACGAGGTGCCAGGCAACGGCATTGACGACGACCGCAACGGCTACGTGGATGACGTCAACGGGTGGGATTTTATCCGCGCCGCCGCCGATCCGCGGCCGAAGTTTGACGAGCCATATACGAAAGTGGGACAAATTCACGGCACCGTGGTGGCGGGCGTGGTGGCTGCGCGCGGCAATAACGGCGCCGGCATCGCGGGCGTATCCTGGCGCGCGAAGATTATGTCCTTGCGGGTATTAAACGGCCTCGGCGAAGGCAAAACCAGCGACGTGGCGGCGGCCGTGGAGTATGCGCGGGCCATGGGCGCGCGCATCATCAATTTGAGTTTCGTGGGCCACGATTCGTCCCTGACCATGACCGAGGCGATTCAGGACGCGTGGCAAGAGGGCATTCTGGTGGTGGCGGCAGGAGGGAACGAGGTGCGCGAGGGGATTAATCTCGACGCCGCGCCCGCCTATCCGGTGTGCCAGAACGGATCGAACGGGCAGAATTGGGTGTTGGGCGTGACCTCGGTGGATCTTGCCGACCGCCGCGCAAGCTTTTCCAATTATGGGAGCTCGTGCATTGACGTGGCGGCGCCGGGCGTGTCGGTGTATTCCACGGTCGTGTACCGGCCCACCATAGAAGGTTTTGACCGTCCGTATTCCGGATGGTGGACGGGCACGTCGGTCGCGGCGCCCCAGGTGTCGGGCGCGGCGGCGCTGCTCTGGAGCATGAAGCCCTCGCTTTCTCTGCGGCAGGTGCAGGATTTAATCAAAGAATACGGGCGCGACATTGATCATCTCAATACCGATATCGGAGGACTCCTGGGGAGGCGGCTGGATCTGGAGGCGACGCTTGCGCAGGCGGAGAAGACTGCGGCGCGCCCTGCGGCAAGGGGAAACCAGGCGCGCTTGGCGGCGCCGTCATTCATTATTGCCGCACCATTGGCGGGACGCGCGCCGCAGGTAAGGGTATTTGACGATCGGGCGAAACAGCTCCATGCCTTTTATGCGTTTCCCCAGAGTTTCCGCGCGGGCGTCAACATCGCCGCGGGCGACCTGGACGGCGACGGCGAGATTGAAATCATCGCGGCGGCGCGCAAAGGAGCCTCGCCCCAGGTGCATGTCTACGCCTTGTCCGGCACGCGCAAGTCGTCATTCCTCGCGTATCATCCGGGATTTGCCGGCGGCGTGAATGTGGCCGTGGGCGACCTGGACGGCGACGGCGTGCAAGAAATAATTACCGCTCCCATGGCGGGCGGCGGTCCGCACGTGCGCGTCTTCGGCATGGACGGCAGCGTGCAGACGCAGTTTTTCGCGTTTGACGAGCAGGACCGTCTCGGCGTGAGTATCGCCGCGGGCGACACGGACGGCGACGGGCGCGACGAAGTGATCGCGGGTTCGGGCGCCGGGCGGGAGGCGGCGGTGAGGATTTTCCGCGCGGACGGCACCCTGCGGCGCGAGCTGATCGTGTTTCCTTCCTCATTCCGCGGCGGCGTCACGGTGGCGGCGGTTGATCTCGACGGCGACGGGGACGATGAGATTGTCGCGGGCGCAGGCAAAGGCGGCGGGCCGCAGGTGCGCGTCATGACGGCGGACGGCGAGGTGTATCTGCAGTTCTTCGCGTTCGCGCCGTCATTCCGCGGCGGCGTCACGGTGGCGGCGGCCGACATTAATAAAGACGGAAGGGAAGAAGTGATCGTGGGCGCTGGCCCGGGTGGCGCGCCGCAGATAGCGGTGTATAATAGCGAAGGGGTAGTGCTGTCGCGTTTCGGCGCATTTGAAGCGGGATTCCGGCAGGGGATGAACGTCGCAAGCGGAGATTAATATGAACGAAATCACAAATCACAAGCATCAAATCACAAATAAATCTGAATTCCGAAATTCGAAACACGTTTTGGAATTTGGTCATTCGGGATTTGTAATTTGTGGTTTCGAATTTGGAATTTTTCAGTAAGTTATGCCTTTTTACGCATCGGGTCGTCCCACGGTTATCATCACCGGCGCGGCCGGTTTCCTGGGCTCTCATCTGGTAGACGCC
>Ga0155897_152_pt1 | contig 8037 bp, 6 predicted proteins | sample RifCSPlowO2_01_FD_107551 | JGI IMG/M metagenome (GOLD analysis project Ga0155897, IMG submission 107551) | Candidatus Uhrbacteria bacterium RIFCSPLOWO2_01_FULL_55_36
ATGATGATGCCCCGCTCGCGGGGACTGGTTGGTGCTATGGCAAGAAAACAATAAAACAAGAAAGCAAAGAATCAATAGCACTCCAGTCCCCGGGCTGGTTTTTTGTTTACCCCCACACCGTCCTTTGACAACTCACCTCAACCCAATTGTCATCCCCGACCGAGATCGGGGATCAAGAAAAGGAAAACAAAACAAATCCTCACACGATCCGGTTTACGTCATTGCGACCCCGCCATTACGGGGAAAACAATCTCTGCACATACTTACCGGAATCGCGTAGTTCGCTCTGCGGCGACGGCACTGACACTCTTCCACCTTCAATGCCTCTTCCCGCCCCAGTGCGAACTAAAATTTGAAAAAAAAGGAGCCTCTGCCCCCGAAAGGATAAAAATGAAAAAAAATAATAAATTCGAAGTAGTCGTGCTGACCGACTGCCGAGATACAAACGCAGTCAGCAGGCTGTGGGTCAGGACGATTCACAGTTTTCGTAAGTGCGGGCTGGAAGCCCAAGCACTCGTGCGCGGCATCGCGCATGAGTTCGAGGGTGCGCTCACCCTCGTGGATATGCTGGAGGTCGCGCAGTACCCCAGCGTCTTCATCGTCAACTGCGCTCCCAGGGACGGGAAAACCACGAACGGAGCGCCGTTCGGATTTTGTCACTTTGAGGGCCACCTCATCGTGACCACTCTGGGGGGGTACGCCCTCTCCCTCCTGGAGAAACTCGCAGGGAAGCGAGACGTGAGGGCGCTCGACCTTGTAAAATCCGCCCCGCTTCTCACGGGGCGAACAGCGGAATTGCACCAGATGGTGCAGGGACAGTTCCGCTCAATGTTTTTCGAACCGGTAGCCGCCGCCGCACTGGCTGCCGGTGAGACACTCCCTTCCTCCCCATGGACGGACGTCCCAGGGATGGGCAATCGGGTCCTTTTCATAGACTCGATTGGAGGGAGGAAGAGGGTCAATGTTAAGACATCATTGACCCTCGGTGATTTGGAAAGCCAGGATGGCGAATTCGAGGTCACCGTCAACGGACACACGGAGCAAGGTGTCCGTTTTTACAAAGGAGGATTAAAGACCATCCCGCAAGACGGGCTTGGTCTCTCCCCGGGAAGCTCCGGCTTCCACGAACGGGGGATGACCCTCCTCGAACTCCAGCGCGGCGGGCTGGAGTTTGAAAGCGCCGCGGAGACCTTCGGCGCCTCTCCAGGGATGGAGATCAAACTAAAATGAAACGCCAAAGGAGCACGAAATGCCACTCGTGCTCCTTCTCTATGTATCGAATTATTCTGGGTAAGGGCTTGGAAATAAATAACATTTCCAGATTCGCGCAGATTTATGTCAGATGCGCCTTGAAAAAATCTGAAGAATAGCGAGCTATTTTGAGGATTCTTTTCAAGCGCAGATGGCGTGAAGATGCGATGAACACGGGAAGGTTATTTTTTGACAAGCCCTAAGGGGCAATTTCGGGCGAAAATGCCCCTTGCGGCTTCCTTCGCCACTCCGCGCATGCTAAAAGCAAGCTTGCCCCTCTTATTCTCTACCTCAATATGGTCACCCTCGACGCCGTAAAACTGGTGCGGCTGGCGAGAGACTCGCGCGCGGCGACGATGATCTCGTCCCCGACGTTGAGCTCGCGCGGATCGAGCGGGGTGCTTGTCACCGGCGCAGGCGGCGCGCCTGCCCCAGGAATAATTGCCGGAAGGACGACAGTTTCGAATACGGTGGAGGCGTCAATGAGCGCCGTCACCACCGCGTCCTGCGGGAGGTCATTGCCCTGTGCCGTCGCAAACAGCTCTATGCGTTCAGGCGTGATTGCGCGTATGGCGCCGGCGTACGAGAAGCGTTCCTGGACTCCGGAATTCGCGGCGGCGGGCGCCTCTGCATCCTCTTGCAACGATGCAGGCTCCTGCGGTTGTATGGATTCCCCTTCTTCCCTCATCGCGGGAGCGGACACGGGAAGCGCTCCGCGCTTCATGGCGTACGTGCCGGCCAGCGCAATCAGAGCGACCATGACGGCAGCCGTGATCCACAGCGCGCCGTGATGCACGTTCTGCGGAGGGGCCGCGGGGGCGGGGGTTGGGGCAACGGGTGAGGGAAGCATAAGCCTAGAAATAATGAAGTAATGCGTCAATAGTAATAATATCACGATACATGCATACGGCAAAATCTTCATGTTCAAATCAAGCCTGTCTGCCTAGACGAGCGTCTCCACCAACACGTGCGGAATTTCGTGGATGACGTCGGTCGCAAGCAGCCCTTCTCCTTTGCGCACGCTTGCCAGGTGCCCGGCTTTCCCTGAAATCCAGCAGCCTGCCTGCGCCGCGAGGAATGGATCAATGCCGCGCGCGAGCAGCGCGCCGATGATGCCCGCCAGCACGTCGCCGGTGCCGCCTTTCGTCATAAAGGGAGAGCCGGTATCATTGACCGCCACCTCTTTGCCGTCGGAAATAATATCGCGATTCCCTTTCAAGCATACCACGCATGCGAGCGTCTTCGCCACGTTTTTGACCATGCCCATCCGTTGGTCAAATTGCGCGCGCCGAGGGTCGGTGCCAGTGAGCGCCAAGAATTCAAACGCATGCGGCGTGAAGACAAACGGCCTTCCCGCGATCTCGTCGGCTCCCTTTTCCCCTACCGCGCGAATGGCGTCGGCGTCAATGACGGCGGGTACCTGACATTCTTTGAGTATCTGCCGCAGCGCGGACAACGTCTTTTCTTCTCTTCCCGCCCCCGGCCCAATGACGGCCGCCGTTTTATTTTCCATAGTCTTGCGAATCTCGGGAAGGCTCGCGTGCGACAGTGCGTCCTCTTCGAGCGGCCAGGTCACGACCGTGGGGCTTGCCGCTGCCACGGCATCGGCTGATCGCCGGGGAGCCGCCATGGTTGCCAGATCGCAGCCCGCCCGCATGGCGGCCAGCGCGACCAGAAGCGGCGCGCCGGTGTAGCGCTTTGACCCGCCGATCACGAGCAGATGCCCGTAGTCGTATTTCTTGGCCTCTGCCGGGCGGGTCTTGTAGACCTCGCGAATGAGTTGTTCGGTGACTTCTATCATAACATGATGCCAATCTGCGAATCTATGCGAATACAACGAATAAATGCAAATATCTTCTGCTAAATAATTCTCCCCCTAATAAGGGGGAGATGCAAGTGGGGGGTGTGTATTCGTAGTCATTCGTAGATTCGAATGAATTTGTAGATTCGCATCGCATATCAGAACATTATATCTTCTTCCGCCCGCTTGTAGTCATGCACTTCTTTTTCTGTAAACCAATGCGTGATCTCATGCGCCGCCTCTTGAGGATCCCCTGATGCGTGCACCACATTATGGATCGCGCGCTTGTCCAGGTTTGCCAGCGTGGGAGAGTCCACCGAATAGTCGCCCCTGATCGTGCCCATTTCCGCTTTCGCCGGCAGCGTATGCCCGACAATTTTCCTTACCATATCCACGGCATGCACGCCTTCAATAATGAGCGCGACAATGGGACCGCTCTTCAAGAAATCGGTCGTCCACTTCCCTATCTCCTTTCCGATCTTCAGAGGATCGTCGGTGCCCATGAGCTTTTTCACGTCCTTGCCGTACTTCTTGAGATTCTCCAGGGTCTTCTCCCCCATGCCCCGATACCAGGCTTCGGTATGCGGATAATGGTCATGCGCCTGCTTTTCAGTCGGGGTAATCATCTTCAGGGCAATGACTTTGAGCCCACGCTGTTCCAGGCGCTTGATGGTCTCCCCCACCAATCCTCGCTTTACGCCGTCGGGCTTGACCAATACCACTGTGCGCTCTTGTTTCGGGTGAAACATAAATCAATTTATTCAAATAACTACGGATACTATACCTCATTTCCCAAAAAACTCAAAACCCCGAGGAAACTTTTTATTACCCACCCCTGCGCCCCTCCGTGGGAGGGGACTAAAAAATCCCCTCTTTAAGATGGGCGTCCCGCTCGACGGGACGGGGTGTGTGCTTCGCGTATTCAATGTTTCAACTTCAGTCCGTCTTCGCCAACAATGAATTTCACATCTCCCTCCTTGTCCGTCCTTAACACACGCGCACCAAAACGCTCCAATCGTTTCACGATGCGCGGCGAAGGATGGCCGTAGGAATTATTCTCGCCGACGGAAATGACTGCATAGGCAGGGGTCACGATATTTAGGAATTCTTCCGCGCTTGCGTCCGCGCTTCCTTGATGGCCGACCTTCAAAACATCAACGTCCAATTCATCGCTGAAACGTTCAATTAATCCTGGTTCCACCGTGATGCCTGCGTCACCGGTAAAAAGGAACGACGCATCGCCATATTCAACTTTTAACACGATTGACGTATCATTGGGTTCCTGGAAACTTTTTCCTTCCAGGCTTTCAAACGGATACAGCACGGTAAGGGAGACGTCTCCCAGCGCGAGCACATCGCCCGCAATCGGTCGCTGCACGTCAATCCGTTGCGTGGCCACTTCCGACACAAACGCATGATATTCCGCAGTATCATGCGTCACGCCGGTCATAAGAACCTTTCGAACCTTGTAGCGCTTGAGGACTTCCACTAACCCAGTCGCATGATCCGCGTGCGGGTGCGTGAGTACGACCAATTCAATCGTCCGATCCCACCACGGCATGGCGCGCCCGAGCTTGCTCAACACCGTCGCGTCCGGCCCGCCGTCAATGAGCATCTGCTTACCCTTCGGCGCAGACACGAGAATCGAATCCCCTTGGCCTACGTCAAACACGGCCACGGAAAATCGCTTCCAGTTGAGATACGAGGGAGTGCTGACGGCAACAAACACAACAACAGCTATAATCAAGCCCACCAAAACTCGATGAGACTGAGTCCAATTTCTCGTCCCTCGCCATACACCCGCACCCCCACCCTCTCCCTTATTAGGGAGAGGGATATCTTCGCTATCTTCCTCCCTAGTAAGGAAGGAATCGGAAGGGGGGCGTTCGTCATCCAAATGTATCTCCGCCGTCTCCACGGTTAGAGCGCGTATCGCTTCCTGTGACTGCATCAACCGCGCCGGACGGCGAATTCGCTTGAGTACGGGCGCGATTAATCGCGCCCCCACACTCTTCACTCTCCTCTTCTGCCATACCGCCAGCACCACGAACCCGTACGCGACGACGACAAGCGTCCACGCCCAATCAGGCACGGTGACGGACGCGGCGGGAATCCGTGCAAGCGCGTGCGCCAGCTGAAGCACGATATAGCTGGCCAGCCACGCCGCCTTGCCCGCGATCCAGCCGAGCGCAGGAATGATGCCGGTGATGCCCGCGCCAAACCCAAGCGCCATCACAAATGGTATCATCGGCACGATAATGATATTTGCCAGAGGAGAAATGAGCGACACGCGGTCGAAACTCCCCACGAGCAAAGGGAGCGTCGTCACCTGGGCTGCGCAGGTCATCGCAAGCGCTTCGCGTATGTGCCAAGAGTCCGTCACCCATGAAAATTTCCTCGTAAACCAGGGCGTAAGCGTCATAATCCCGAACGTGGCAAGAAAAGACAAATCAAACCCGAGATCGTCTCGCAACAGCCGCGGATTCACCGCAAGCATCACTGCGGCCGCAAGCGCAAGCCCGTAGCCCGGGCGGTAGAGCCGGTCGCTGACATAGGCCGCATGCAGCATGAGACCCATGATGGCCGCGCGCACCACGGACGCGCTCCCGCCCACCATGACGGTAAAAGCGGCGATAATGAGAACGAGAAACGGAAATGCGGCATGCCGCCGGAGAAACAACGTGAGCAGGGCAAGAATGCCGGTGGCGATAATCGTAATGTTATACCCGGAAATGGCGATCAAGTGCGTGATGCCGATGCGCTGGAAATCATCCAGCACGGATTCGGGAATGCGCCCGCGGCTCCCCACCAGAATGCCTCCCAGGAATGCGCCTTCCGGGTCCGGCACGACTGCATTGAGCGAACTCTGAAAATCGCGCTTGAACCGCGCGAGCGTCCACCGAAACCCGTGCGCGCCGGGCGCGCGGGAAAGCATTTCAGGATAGGTACACGTGGCGTAGATGCCGTCTTTTGCCAGATACCGGGGATAATCAAAGTCTTCAATAAATTCAGGCTTCTCGATAGCGCATTTCAATTGCACCGCGTCGCCGACCTCCATCGCATGCACCGCGGGGACGATAACGAGAAGTTTTCCGCTCACTTCCGACACACCCCGCCCTTCGGGCACCCCTCTCATAGAGGGGACTTGTCGAAATCCCCTCTTGGGAGGGGTCGGGGGGTGGGTAACGCGGCTCACCTCCACCACCACCTTCTGCGTTTTCAATCGTATCTCCGGATCGTAGGCAACCACCCCTTCCACTTCCACCGTCTGCCCCGCCCAATGGGAAATATCGCTCTCGGGCAGTGGGCGCAATGCCGCATCCGTCCGCCCTATCCCTAAAAACAAAAAAAGAGCGATAAGCCCTCCTATCCGCACCCGTTCCCTCTTCCATCCGAGAATCGAAGTCACAATCCCTGCGCATGCGAGCGCGAATCCCGCAATCAAGGGAATTTCAAACCAGGAACGGATTGCGATGCCGCCGACAAAGCCTAATGCGCAGAGAAGATTTTGAGTGGAGCGGCGCAACATATTTTACGATAAATCCCAAACCCCAATATCCAATGCCCAATAAAATCCCAAATCCAAATGCCATGGTTCGACTCGGCTCACCATGACATTGTCATCCAAGAGCCTCGGTCGATGGGATTGACATTTGAGCTTGGGGCTTCATTTGACATTTGAAATTTGATATTGGGATTTACTTAACCAATGGTTTCATCTTAAGGAAGCTTTCTGTCAGCGCATCTAAATTACCATCTAAAACCTTCTCCACTTCTTGCGTCTCAAACTCGGTCCGGTGATCTTTGACTTGTTGGTAAGGCTGCAAAACGTACGAGCGTGCTTGATTGCCCCAGGCAGCCTCGGTGTACTCCCCGCGCAACAACTGTTTCTCTTCTTCCCTCTTCGCCTCTTCCAGCGCTTTCAATTTCGATGCGAGAATGCGCATGGCCATTTCCTTGTTTTGCAATTGCGAGCGCTCGTTCTGGCAGGACACGGTGATGCCCGTCGGAATATGCACGATGCGCACGGCCGAATACGTCGTCTGCACCGATTGGCCGCCGTGGCCTGAAGAGAGAAACGTATCCACGCGCAGGTCTTTGGGGTCTATTTTTATTTCTTCGAGCGATCCCAGCTCCGGCAGCACCTCGACCAGCGCGAACGACGTATGCCGCATTTTCTCCGCGTCAAAGGGAGAGATGCGCACGAGCCGGTGCACGCCCGCTTCCGATTTCAAAAACCCGAACGCATAGTCTCCTTCGACGCGAAACAGCACGCTCTTATACCCCGCTTCCTGCCCGCGCGATTCGTCAAGCACAGATACGCGCCATCCTTTCTTCTCGCAATACCGCAGATACATGCGCAAAAGCATTCCCGTCCAGTCCATGGCATCCACGCCGCCGGTGCCTGCGTGCAAGGCCATGATCACATTTTTCCGGTCATGCGGGCCTGCGAGCAACACGTGAAACTCTAATTTTCCGAACTCTGCCTCCAGCGCGGCCAATTTTTTCTCAATCTCGCCCTGCACTGATGCGTCTTTTTCCCGCTGCGCCAAATCCGCAAACTCGAGCAGTTCCTCCGCTTCTGATTTTAATTTTCCCCACTCATCGAACTCGCCCTGCATTCCCGCGAGATTCCGCGTGATGTTCCGCGCATTGTCGCGGTCATTCCAAAAATCCGGCTTCATCGTTTTCGCCTCCTGCTCCCGTATCTCCTGCGCTTTTGTGTCCAAATTCAAAAACGCCCAAGTCTCGCCGATCTTGGCCTTCAAGCTCCGGATGCGGTCAATAAGTTCGTCCATAATCATCACTGTTTCTCCCCCTAACAAGGGGGAGGATCTTACAAAAACCGACGCTCTCATTATCCCCTACTCCCCCGCCTCTGACAACCCGCCTAAGTTTGCCCAAGGCAAAGTTTGGCGGGCTTGACAACTCTCTCTCTCTGCGACGCTCAAAGCGAAAAACTAATCAAAAAAACCGGCATGCGG
>Ga0155897_138_pt1 | contig 5461 bp, 4 predicted proteins | sample RifCSPlowO2_01_FD_107551 | JGI IMG/M metagenome (GOLD analysis project Ga0155897, IMG submission 107551) | Candidatus Uhrbacteria bacterium RIFCSPLOWO2_01_FULL_55_36
CCTTTAGTGCTGTGGCGGATAACGGTGATACCCATAGAAAAGAATTTGGCTATGGTAAGCGAAAAAGATTGAAATTCCGATACGATCAAATAGGCCGGATATACACCCGCTTGAGCTCTTCTTCCGCTTTGTGGCGGTGCGTAGATTCGGCTTCGACAATGGCGCCGGCGATCTGGCGCGCGACGATTTCCAAGAGTATGACGTTGTTCAGATTGAATTCGTCTTCTTGCTTATCGAGCATGAGAATGGCGCCAATAGTCTTGCCTTCTTCTTTGATGGGTACGCCCACCATCGAAGAAGTGGCGTAGGGCGTGGAGAGTGCGCGTTCCGGCAGATTATCTTTATGAGCGAGAATGGTCGTGCCGGTCGAGGCGATGAGCCCGAGGACAGGGTCACGGGCTAAGGGGAGGAAATCTGCATCGTCGCCGAAGGGCGAAGCGGCGTAGCCGTGATGCGCGAGGAGCTGAATGCGATCCCGCACCGGCTGAAATGACACAAACAACGAGCGCTTGGCGCGGATAACTTCATGGAGCGCCGCAAGGATTTGTCGTCCCATATCCGGGAGCGGCAGAGTGACCGCGATAATGCGGCCGGTGTGATAGAGGGTGATCAGGCGGTTGTCGGTATGATGCAGGCGTTCGGCGATAGAGCGCAGGAGTCTTTCGAGAAGAATCTGTGCAATGCGAGGATGCGCCTGGCTCAACGCACGATACGAGGTAAAGGAAAGCGTGAGCGCCGAAAGATCGTCGAGCGCCTGGCCGCTCTTGGTGTGGAGCGAACGCTCGTCCGTGAGGGCCTCCTCGCAGCAGAAGTCGCCTCGATGCAGGGTGGCGAAGACTTCCGGCTCGTCGCCAAACTCCTTGTACACCGACAAACGCCCTTCGGTCACGAGGATAAGGGCATCCCTCCTGTCGCCTTGTTCAAACACCACCTTGCCCTTGGGATAGCGCACGGCGGTGAGATGGGCGGCAAGCGCTTCCAAATCCTCTGCGGAAAATCCTTGCGCAAGGGGGAGGGAGCGGAGGGCGGTGAGGATGACGGATTCTGGTTTAAGGTTTTTTGAGGGCATAAATAGATCCATCAAGCCCATCAGGCCGAAAGTCCATCAAGTCGCGAATCAGACTTGAGAGACTTTACGGACTTTAAGGACTTTCAACTTTCAATCCAACATTTGAGGATCGAGCATGTGCGCCACCGCCACCTCCCGGTCAATCATTTTTTCCTTCAAGAGGCGCTTCAGATCCTGATCCATAGTCGTCATGCCGTCCTCCGACGAGGTCTGGATGACCGTTTTGATCTGGGCGATCTTGTTTTCCCTGATAAGATTGGATACGGCGGGCGTATTGATGAGGATTTCCCGCGACGCCGCGCGCCCGCCGCCCTTCTTGGGCAGCAATTGCTGGGAAATGACGCCGCGGAGCGACAGCGACAGCTGGAGCCGGACTTGGGTCTGCTGATACGGCGGGAAGATGTCGATAATGCGGTCCACCGTTTGCGCCGCGTTCAAGGTATGCAGGGTCGCCAAGACCAAGTGGCCGGTTTCCGCCAGCGTGATGGTGGCGGCGACCGTTTCTAAATCCCTCATCTCCCCGACCATGATGACATTGGGGTCCTGTCGCAGCACGTGCTTTAATGCTTCGGCAAAGGAGAGAAAGTCAGTGCCGAGCTGCCGCTGCTTGATGATGGATTTGTCCGAGGCATGGAGGAATTCAATCGGGTCCTCCAGCGTGATGATATGAGCCCGCCGCTCCGCATTAATCAGGTTGACCATGGCAGCGAGCGACGTGGATTTGCCGCAACCGGTGGGGCCGGTGACGAGGATAAGCCCCTGCGGCAGCCGCACCAATTCATAGACCACTTGGGACATCATCAGATCCTCCATTGTGGGGATGCGCGCGGACACCACGCGGGCGGACAATGCAGGATTCCCGCGCTCCACATGCAGGTTTACGCGGAAGCGAGAAATGCCGGCAAGCTCATACGAACAGTCAAACTCTTTCTCCGACATGAAAATCTCCTTCTGGTGCTCGGTGAGCATCGAAGAGATGAGATCGTCGGTCGTTTTGCGGGACAGTAGGGGGAATTCGGTATCCTTGAGCGCGCCGTCAATGCGGATAATGGGAGGCTTGCCCACCACCAGGTGGATGTCGGACGCGCCTTGGTCGACGGCATATTTGAAAATCGTATCAAGGGAGGGAGTCATAGTGAGAATATTAAAATTCAAATGTCAAATTTCAAAAGTAAGGTATAATGGAGTTTACTTCATAATACCACTTATGGATAACGGTGTGCAAAAGTACCGGCTGAAGGGTGCGGCGGACGCGCGCAGACCCTTGCGCATTGCGTACGCACACGAGCTGAATGCCGAACAATTGGACGCCGTGCAGCATGGGGACGGCTACAGCCTGGTGCTCGCCGGCGCAGGTTCGGGGAAAACAAGGACGCTCGTGTATCGCGTCGCCTGGCTGATCGAGCACGGTATCTCTCCCGACCGCGTGCTGCTGCTTACGTTTACCAATAAGGCGGCGGATGAGATGCTCCGGCGGGTGTCGCAGCTGCTTCACGGAGACGTGAAGGGCATGTGGGGAGGCACGTTTCACCATGTGGCGCACCGCATCTTGAGGATGCATGCGGCGCGCGCGGGATTTCAAAACAATTTCCAGATTGTGGACCAGGATGATGCGGTGCGGCTGGTGAAGAGCATTCTTGCTTCATTGCACGGAGGAAAATCTCCCCTCGGGTTTCCCAAGGCGGACGCGCTGCACCGCGTGCTGTCGTATATGCGCAACAGCGGCCGCAGCCTGCATGACGCGCTCGCCGACCAGTTCCCGCAATTCCTCCGGCACGAAGCGCTCTTGGACGCGCTTGACGAAGCGTACCGCGCGCGGCTGCAGGCGATGCAGGCCATGGATTTTGACGGGCTGCTCACCCATTGCGTGCGGCTGCTTGAGGGCCATGCGGATGTGCATGAGTCGCTCGCGCGCCGGTTTCAGTACGTGCTCGTGGACGAATACCAAGACACCAACCACCTGCAGGCGGCGTTCGCGTCGCTCCTTTCCTCGCATCACCGCAATCTCATGGTGGTGGGCGACGATGCGCAGTCGATCTATGCGTTCCGCGCGGCCGACGTGGGCAACATTCTTGATTTTACCCAATTGCACCCGGGGGCCAAGGTATTTCGATTGGAGACCAATTACCGCTCCCGGCCCGAGATTCTGCGTTTGGCAAATGAGAGCATCAGGAATAACGAGGCGCGGTACGAAAAAGAGTTGAAGAGCGCGCGCGAGGGAGCGAAAGCCCTTCCCGTGCTTGCGGAAGCGCCCGACGTGGACGCACAAGCCGGCTATATCATCGAACACATTCAGGCGCGCGCGGACGAGGGAGTGCCGCTGCAGGATATCGCCGTGCTCTTTCGCGCGTCGTTTCAGACGCTGGAGCTGGAGCTGGCGCTTGCCAAGCACGATATTCCCTATATCAAGCGCGGAGGACTCCGGTATTTCGAGCAGGCGCATGTCAAAGACGTGCTCGCCTTCCTGCGGGTGCTGGCGAATCCGCAGGATGAGCTTGCCTGGAAGCGCATGCTTACCCTCTATCCCGGCGTGGGCGAACAGACGGCAGAGGGCGTGTGGCAGCGGGTGCAGGGAAGGGGAGACCAATGGACGCAGGCGTTTTACGACGCCGTCCAGGACCGCGCATTTTCGTCGCGGGCGCAGCAGGGGCTTGCCGCGGCACATGACGATGTAGCCGCGCTTCAGGAAAAGAGCGATCCCGGCGCGATGATCGAGGATATCCTTGAGCGCCGGTATCGCGCCTACGCCAAGGAGTTATTCGACGATGCTGAAGAGCGCATTCTTGACTTGGAAACTTTGGCGGCGTTTGCCGCGCGCTACGACGCGCTTCCCGCCCTGCTTGCCGATGCCGCACTGGGAGAAGGGTTCAAGGGGGAGGTGGGGCGCGACGAGCATACAGAAGAAGATTATCTTGTGCTCTCGACCATTCATCAGGCAAAAGGGCTGGAGTGGAAAACGGTGTTTGTCATGGGACTGGTAGACGGTCATTTTCCCAATCAAAAAACGCTCGCGCGGCCGCGCGAGCTCGAGGAAGAGCGGCGATTATTCTATGTCGCAGTCACGCGTGCGAAAGACGAACTGTTCCTGACGTATCCTGAAACGTCATCCCTAGCAATGGGCATGCTCTTGGGCAGGCCGTCTTTGTTTGTGCGCGAGCTGCCGAAGCGGGTCTATCAGCGCGTGATCATTGATGACGGCAGAGGAGGCGGGAGTGAGGATGAGGAAGTGGTGATGTTATGAGTCTCCTTGGTTTGTGAGTCGTGGTAAAGAAATCGTTCCCGCGTTATTTTTTTTAATCGGTGCGAGGATGCAATCCTGATAGGGATATTGAATTTCAAATGAACCAATTGAAGAATCCGAATGAAGAGAGAAGATCTCGTTTGGATTCACTGTATTTTTGAATATATAACCGATTTTTATCCCTTCAAAATCTTGACACTCCACCTTCCAGCATTCTTTCTCAACTAATTGTTCCACAACCCGGATAAGCAAGCAGCTCAAGTAAAGTACTTTTCCTTGAATGGTTTCCTTCTTTCCCACTCGTTGTGCGAGGATAAATTCTACTCCTACCCCAAGCGCGAGCTCTGAAACTTACTGAAGTCCATACTTACCGATTGTTTCCTCGGTCACGTCATTTTCGCTAATAAGCCCCGCTAGATCATTGCGAGGTTCGTCATGGATAGAATCGTTTTCAGCGTTCACAGGAGAGGCGAGAGACTGGTGGGTACGTTACGGAGGGAGAAGGAATAACTAACGCGACAGTTCTTGCGCGCGGGCGTAGGCGGCGCGGACGGCATGGGTGATGAGGCGATTGAAATGGTCGCGCTGCACTGATTTCAATGCCGCTTCGGTGATGCCGCCTTTGGTGGCCACGTGGGCGGCAAGCTCCCGGGCAGTATGCGCGGATTGCTGGAGCAAACGTGCGGCACCGGCAATCGTGGTGCGGACGAGTTGGTCGGCGGCAGCGCGCGGCACCCGCAGTGCGACGATCTCCTCCAAGAGAAGCGCCATAAAGGTGTACAGCACCCCTTGTCCCACGGCGCTCAATGCGGTCACGGCATTCAGCTGCGATTCTTTCACCTCGCAGGTAATGGCGCCGGCGGAGAGGAAATTTTGTGCAATGCGTTTCTGCGCTTTTCCCACTGCGCTATTCGCACACCACGCTGTGATGCCCTCATTGATGGTGAGCGGCAGATTGGGCATGGCGCGGACAATCGGATGGCGGCGCGCAAGTATTGTTTCAATTGATCGCATCGCTATTCCCGCCGCGATGGAAATAATCAATTGATTTTTTTTCAATACAGATTGCAATACTCCAAGAGCTGCATATATCTGTTGAGGCTTGACCGCGAGGAGAATGACGCCTGCTCGTGCGACGGCGGAACGGCTGT
>Ga0155897_139_pt1 | contig 5409 bp, 6 predicted proteins | sample RifCSPlowO2_01_FD_107551 | JGI IMG/M metagenome (GOLD analysis project Ga0155897, IMG submission 107551) | Candidatus Uhrbacteria bacterium RIFCSPLOWO2_01_FULL_55_36
GAGTATCTCGCACGGCATGCCCCAGTGGATTGAAATAACGTCACCGATTACGACATCTTCCATGAGTGAATTATCCTCGAGGCGGCGGGTGATTTTAGCGTGAACAGGGGAGCCGAGAGTGAGCCCCGACCCCCCCTCTGCCGTCTCCCCCTTTTTAGGGGGAGAACCTATCATGAGCGGTTGGCGCTCCACGGTGAGAAAAGGGCCATCCACGGCGATCACCTTGCCCCAGCTGATGCGGCATTGGTCCATACTTTCGAGCGTATGTTCTTCTTGCACGTGCCCGGTGCGTTTCCAGACGTTGAATACGTGAAAGTTGTGGTGGGGCGCAGGATGGCTGTTAAGTTTATTCTCTAACGCATTGAATGTGTGCGGCGCAAGGTGTTTTTTGAGTTGAAGATTATCGGTGAGATGGCGATAGAAGGTTTGCGGTTGAATTGAATCAAGCAGTTTGTTGCCTAGCCAGTAGGCTTCGACCACGCGCGGATCAAAGACATCGTCAACGCGGTTTGCGTGCGCAATGGTTTCGAGATAGGGAAAGAGGGTTTTGAATTGTGCGAGGAGATGCGTGAGGCCGCCGTCAGCTACTCCTTCGTTCAAGTACGCTAATACTTCACGGTTTGCGTCAGGCCCGCACATGTGGAGTCTGTTAGGTCCAAACGCATAATGGGCACAACGAGAGACGCCATCAGTCATACGTAGGAGCGGATATAGGTGGATTTACACGCGGATGAACGCGGAAGCGCGCATTTCCCCGGATGATGAGTGTTGTTCCAAGGATGAGCAGTAAGCCGTTGTATATTTGGAGCAATGTTATCGAGTGGGTGATAAATATTCCATTTAAGACATTGGTGATGAGAGTAGCAGGGACTAAGAGCGCGGCGACGAGGGTGGCGGGAGCTATTTTAAGCGCGGTATACCAGGTGGTGACGTAGCCGAGAAGGAGAACGCTCGTTAATAACGTCCAGCCCCATTGCGTGGCGTTTAAGGCGAGCAGTTGTCCGGCGTTGCCTTGCGCAAGTACGACTAAGAAGATAAAGACAGAGCCCAGTGCCATGCGTGCACCCGCGACGGTGAGGCTGGAAAGATTAGCGAGTGCTTTTTTCGCAATAATGTTTTCAACCGCCCAGAGGAGGGTTGCGGCCAAAATGAGCATCTCTCCCGTGCCGAATTTCAGTTTCGGCACGCCCATGACGAGATTTCCCGCAAGGAGAAGCAAGAGCGCCGCAATTTGAATTGATCCAAGACGCTCTTTGAGATAGGGGATGGCGAGAATGGCGACCCAGATGAAGAGCGTTTTATGGATGAAGGCGGCATTCACTGCAGGGATCATCGTGAGGCCGGTGAAAAAGAGGATAAAAGGAATGGCGCCGCCGATGAGGGCGATCAGGGACAATTGGATTGCCTGCATACGATTGAGCCGCCGTATTTCTCCCCACTTTTTCGCGGCAATGATTATCCCGACAAGAAACACCCCCACCACGGCATTCTTCAAGAATGTAAAGGCAACCGGATCTTGTACGGCCGTTACCGCTATTTTTGTCAGGAAGTTGTTTGTGCCCGATATGACGGCAGTGGCCATGGCAAGGATGACGGCGAGCTTGAGTTTGGGCATAGGCGATTCGTGTATGAGGATAAGGTAATATATTGTATTATACAGGAGTGTACCGGAAGGCGCATCTTCCCTCTTGACACCTAATACCCCCTGGGGGTATCATAGGTGTATGGATCATTCTCTCCACAAAAAGCACACAAGAAGGCTGAAAATCATCGAAGGGCAGGTGCGAGGCCTCCAGCGGATGGTGGAGGAAGGCGCGTATTGCGTCGATCTCATTACCCAGTCTTCTGCGGTCAAAGAAGCGCTTTCGAGCTTTGAGGATGCGGTCTTGGAGAACCATTTGAACACTCACGTGGTCGAGCAGATGAAGTCAGGCGAACACAAGCGCGCGACGAATGAAATTCTCAAGGTATACCGGCTCTCAAAAAAGAAATAATCCTACGCTATGAAGACGTTTATCGCCATTGTTGTTGCCAGCACGCTTTTCGGTGTTGCCGTGCTGGGATATCGGACGATGATCCACGGAAGCGATCATATACCGACGGATTGTGCAGCGACGATCTTGGGCACGCGGTGCGGTGATGGATTTGCACCGCTGCCTGACGCGGCATCGCACATTGGCACCGTCAAAGCCTATACGCTCGCGGTCAGTATTGCCGCAATGGTTATTGCGGTAGCGTGGTTTGTGGTGCGGCGATTGGTAGAGGATATCGCGATGGCTCATAGTCCGCCGCGTTTTGCATACGAACCCGCATATTCTTCACACCCCTATCTCCTCCGCACGCGGCGATGGTTAGCATTGCGCGAGAAGAGAGATCCTTCTGCACCCTTTCAGGGTGTATGAAGGCTCTTCACATTTGTATTCATAACTAAATCACGTTGAAGAGTTTGAGTAATATTTCATGCACCCATCATATCAGTGATGGGTGATTTTAATTATTATGAAAAATTTTTCTGGCATTATTATCGGCACAATTGCTGCAGTGGTGGTGGTAACAGGGGGACTTCTCTTGTTACAGCGTCAAGATGGCCGCACGCCGCAGACGGCGGGTGCAACCGCGGCAAGTGCACTCACTGCTCTCGAGACATTTTATGATTTCGGCACGATTTCTATGGCGGCGGGCAAAGTAAGCTACGAGTTCAAATTGAAAAATGAGGGAAGCGATTCCGCGGTCGTGAGCAAGCTCTATACCTCGTGCATGTGTACGACGGTGGAGCTTACGGTCGGCGGCAGACGAGAAGGTCCTTTCGGCATGCCAGGACACGGCATCGTTCCCAGCATCAATGTGCCCATCGGCGCGGGAGAGGAAGCAGTACTCAAGGTCACGTTTGATCCCGCGGCTCACGGCCCTGCGGGCGTAGGTCCTATTCAGCGGCAAGTAACGGTGGAGCAGAAAGGTCGCACGCCGGTGGTGGTGGGATTTAGAGCAATGGTGACCCCGTAGGCGCTCGGGTTGTCAGATGATGGAACACGCGTCATCCCGCCCAGCGGCGGGATGCGCTCCGCCTCGGCTCCGCTGTCCCGCTTCGCGGGAACCATGCCAGCGGAGCCTGCGGAGGGTTCCGTTACTGCCAACCCTCGCTTAGAGTAAAATAGTCGAAAGCGTACTATGAGCAAACGAATAACGTGGTTATTAATCGCTGCCGGCGTGCTCGCCGCAGTCGCGATCATTTTTAAAGGAAGCACCCTCGGGACGCAGGCGCTGTGGGATTTGAGCAGGCAAGGCACGTGGCTCTTGCCTTTAGTGGGAGTGTCGGCACTTCTCGATAGCATTAATCCATGCGCCTTTTCGGTGCTGTTACTCACGATCGCTTTCCTCTTCAGCATCAACGCGGTGCGGCAGCGTATTCTCGTCGTGGGAGGCGTGTATATCGCAGGGATCTTCCTGGTGTATCTCTTGATAGGGTTGGGGATTCTGCAGGCGCTCCATCTTTTCAATACGCCGCATTTTATGGCAAAGGTAGGCGCCACGCTCATCATCGCATTGGGCGCGATCAATTTGTTAAGAGAATTATTTCCCCGATTTCCCATTCATTTGAAGATTCCCACGGTTGCCCATCAACGTTTGGCTGCGCTCATGCACCGCGCTACGATCCCCGCGGCGTTCATCCTCGGTCTCCTCGTGGGGCTCTGTGAATTTCCCTGTACGGGAGGGCCGTACCTTATGGTGCTGGGACTCCTTCATGACCGCACTACCTTTAGCCAAGGCTTGGGCTATCTCATTCTCTACAACCTGCTCTTTATTCTCCCATTGGCGATTCTTCTTTTGCTGGGGAGCGATCACGGACTTTTGGGGAAGGTGCAAGAGTGGAGAAAAACCAACGCACGCGGCATGCGGCTCTATGGAGGGCTTGCCATGATAGCGCTCGGTATTATTATTTTCCTCTTTTAAATCATATGCCCGCCTAAGTTTTGCGGGCATGAAAAAGATTAAGAGTCCACACAAGGTCAACGATTTTATTAATTGTAAGCACCGAAGGGGTGCAAAACTTAGGCGGGTATGGATGAACAGAAATTCAAAAAATTAATCGAGAAAATAAATGCGATGAAAAAGACTGGCGAGATTGATCTTTCTCTTGAAGAAGATTTGAGCATTGCCGTCATGAACCTCGTGAGCCTGGAGGAACATTTCTTCTTCACTGCAGAGAAAACGGGAAAGGAGGACTATTTCGATTTATTGAACGAAACGAGAGAGATAAGGAAGGCGCTCCTCGGACGCATGGTCGACCGCCACGAGGGAGAAACCTGGTGCATCACGAAACATCTGCTCGCCGCGACGATGCGTTTAATAGAAGTAGGAACGAAGCTTCTTGGCGAGGGGAAAAAGAGTGAGGCGAAAGAGATGTTTGACCGCGCGTATCGGCTGTATGCCTTGTTTTGGGGATTGCGCTTGAAATTGATTTCTCTCGGGGAAGTGAAGAAAGTAGGGGAAGGAAGATTGAACGTACATGACATCAGCCCCACGGGCGCCCCATGGAGCATGAAGGATATCGTGAATAAATTAGTCGATTGTTGTGACGAGTAACATTGATAACTAATTAGAAACCTATGCCACACGAACACAAAGAATGTTGCGAAGGACATGTATCGCACGCACAAGAGAAAGAAGAGAAAAAAGAAAATAAAAATGAAAAGGGCTGGTTTTGGCCTGCGAGCGTGGCGTTTTCCTCGCTCTTGATCGCCGGCGCGTGGGTGTATACCGCGCGGTTTAAGAACGCGTCGCAGCAAAATAAGCCAGGAGCAACGGCATCCGTCGCCGACCGATCAATCGTTGAGGACGGCATTGCCATTGATCAGGAAGAAGTGCTCCCCACGCAGGGCGTGGAGCTTCCGATTGTCTGGGGAGATATTGGCAAACGTCTTGCCGACGCAGGAGTGATTGACCTCCAAAAATTTGAAGCGCTCTACGTTCAGCGAGGGGGCTTAAGCACGGATATGGCATCGCTTCTGCGTACGGCGGACAACGGCAAAATCCGCATCACGCCGGAAAATGCGCAGGTCCTTCTCAATATCGCATGGGCGCTGGGGTTGGGTAATAAAAACGAAATTTTGGAGAAAGGGCCGATGAGCGATCCGCAGTATGGCGGCGCAGCCAACTTCGCCTCGACCGGCGGCTGGACACTCGCCAAAGGTGATGCGATGCAGCACTACTCGAAGCATGCATTTATTACTTTATCGCCTGACCAGCAGGCGCTTGTGGAGAAAACCGCAAAAGGCATCTACCGGCCTTGCTGCGGCAATTCCGTCCATTTTCCGGACTGCAACCACGGCATGGCGATGCTGGGGCTTTTGGAGCTCATGGCAAGCCAGGGCGTGGGCGAAGAAGAGATGATGCGCGCGGCGCTCGCCA
>Ga0155897_146_pt1 | contig 5284 bp, 5 predicted proteins | sample RifCSPlowO2_01_FD_107551 | JGI IMG/M metagenome (GOLD analysis project Ga0155897, IMG submission 107551) | Candidatus Uhrbacteria bacterium RIFCSPLOWO2_01_FULL_55_36
TAAGTGATGTTACGCAAAAACCAATAATTTGAGATAATAGTGGCATATCAACGTTAAAAACAAAACGTATGCCACCGTCAAAATCGACCACACACACCGAACAACCCGTCGATCCGCATCTGCTTGACCTCTACACGGATTACCTCATCAGCTCGTTTCAGACCGTGACCGCCACGGGGTTCTCCGCAATGACGGATCACACGATCAGCCATGACACGCTCACCAGGTTCTTGAGTGAACGGCCCTACACCTCGAAAGATCTCTGGCTCCTGGTCAAACCGCACGTCCGGCAGGTGGAAACCGTGGATGGATCAATCTCATTTGACGACACGATCGTGGAAAAAGCATACACTGACGAAAACGAGATCGTGGCGTGGCACTATGATCACAGCAAGGGAAGGAATATGAAGGGTATGAACCTCCTCAATGCGACGTATCATAACGCCGCCGGCACGATACCGCTTGCGTTTGAGATCGTCAGAAAGGATACGCCGTACGTGGATGAAGCGACCGGGAAGACGAAGCGGCGCGCCTCAATCAACAAGAATCAGATGGTACGGGATATGTTGGATCACATTATCAAAAATCAGGTGAAATTCCGCTATGTTCTGGCCGATATTTGGTTTTCCTCGAAAGAGAACATGCAATGGGTGGTCGACTACAAGAAACATTTCATATTCGCTTTGAAGGCAAACCGGCTTGTTGCGTTATCGCTCAAAGACAAGTATCAGGGCGTCTTTCGATCGATTGAATCGCTGAATTTGGGGAAGGATGCTGCTCGCACGTGCTACCTGAAAGGGCTTGAGTTTCCGGTGAAACTCATGAGAAAAGTCTTTACAAACAAAGACGGCAGCACGGGTATCCTTTACCTGGTAACGAGCGATGTCGACCTTGACGCCCATACAATCCCCGCAATCTATCAAACACGATGGAACGTGGAGGAATACCACAAGTCGATCAAGAGCAACCTCGGCATCGCGAAGTCGCCAACGCGGACGACCGTGACCCAGAACAACCATTTTTTTGCCTCGATCTGCGCGTACTTCAAGCTCGAGCTTATGAGTACCAGGATTTCCACTAATCATTTCGCGCTCAAGTCGAAGTTGTATGTCAGGGCATTAATGGCAAGTTTTAAAGAGCTTCAATCGCTCAAGTGCCAATTAGCGGTGGCAACCGCTGCGTAACATCAGTAACTAACAAAATCGAGATATTGTCAATAAACGCAGAGATGAGTGTAGCAAGAAGTTCGTGTCTTGGCAAGTTTCTGCCTTATCCACACCTTTTTTCCCCTCTCTCTCCCTTCTCCAGGAGGCGTGGAGTGAGAATTCGTCAATTTCCGCATGAGGACCCCGCAGAATCACTCATCCCGACCCGTCGGGACTCGTGCTCTACGGGGCAAGCTGTTCGAGCCGATCTTTCTCAAGAGCGAAGGGTGGCCGCAACGAAAAGAGTCTCGGAGGCTTGGCGGGCATGGTGCCCCGCCGCGCGGGGCGAGCCAAGCCGAGAGCCGAGCGGGCATCCCGCGCTGGCGGGATGAACCGCGTCTCTTCGGGTGGCGACCCTGAGCGGCTGGCGAGTTCCGCAGCAAGAAAATTGCGTCGCCAATCGCGATCAACCACCTCTCCTCATCTTTCCCCCTCCCCGCGCTTCCTGAATCGCTAACGCCGCCTGCTTCGGCACTTCCTCGTAGTGGGAAAACTCCATGGTATTGGACGCCCTTCCCTGGGTCATGGAGCGCAGGGTCGTCGTATAGCTGAACATTTCGGCGAGCGGCACCAGCGCGTCGATAATCTTCACCCCGCTCCGATCGCGCATTTCTTTGATCTGTCCGCGTTTTGAATTCAGATCGCCGATCACTTCGCCCATGAAATCCTCGGGAGTGATGACCTCGATCTTCATGATGGGCTCCAGGAGAATAGGATGTGCTCTCTTGCAGGCTTCCTGGAACGCAAGCGAGCCGGCAATCTTGAACGCCGCTTCCGACGAGTCCACCTCGTGGTACGACCCGTCATAGACGGCCGCAATCATGTCAATCACCGGATAGCCGGCGACCACGCCGTTTTCCATCGCTTCTTTGACGCCTTTCTGGATGGCGGGGATATACTCGCGCGGGATCACCGCACCCTTGATCTCGTCCACGAATTCAAATCCCTTGCCGCGCTCCTGCGACTCCACGCGCAGCCAGCAATGGCCGTACTGCCCGCGTCCGCCGGTCTGGCGGATGTATTTGCCTTCCGCTTCCGCCTTTCCTTTGATGGTTTCCTTATACGCCACCTGCGGCTTGCCGACTTTGGCCCCCACATTGAACTCGCGCTTCATGCGGTCCACAATGATGTCGAGATGCAGCTCGCCCATGCCGGAAATAATGGTTTCCAGAGTCTCTTCATCCGTCTTAATGCGGAACGTCGGGTCTTCCTCGGCGAGCCGCTGCAGGGCAATGCCCATCTTCTCCTGATCAGCTTTGGTATTCGGCTCGATTGCCACGGAAATGACCGGTTCAGGAAAGACGATGGATTCGAGCAGGACGGGATGGTCAGGGTCGGAAAGCGTGTTGCCGGTAGTGGTGGTTTTCAATCCCACGGCCGCGGCAATCTCCCCCGCATAGACGTCATTCACGTCTTCGCGGTGGTTTGCGTGCAGGCGGACGATTCTCCCGATGCGCTCCCGCTCGCCCGTGGTCGTGTTGGTCACGTAGGATCCTGCGACAAGATGTCCTGAATACACCCTGAAAAAGGTAAGCTTTCCTACATACGGGTCTGCCGCCACTTTGAAGGCAAGCGCGGTAAACGGCTCTGCATCGTCAGCATGGCGCGGTATCTCGGCGCCTGTCTGTGGATCCGTACCCTTGATCGGCGGCAAATCCAGCGGCGAGGGCAGATATTCCACAACCGCGTCCAGCAGAAACTGCACGCCCTTGTTCTTGAGCGCGGAGCCGCAGAGGATCGGCACGATTTCATTCGCAATAATCGCTTTGCGCAATACCCGTTTCAATTCTTTGAGCTCCGGCTCTTTGCCTTCCAAATACATCTGCATGAGCTTGTCGTCTTTTTCCACGATCGCCTCGATCATGGTATGGCGCGCCTTCTCCACCTGTTCCCGCATGTCCGCCGGCGCCGCCTCGGTCGTGATTTCCTTGCCCAAGTCATCGTGGTAAATATGCGCTTCGCGCGTGAGCAAATCGACAATGCCTTTGAAATTGTCTTCCGCGCCGATGGGCAGCTGCAGCGGAATCGCGCTTGTGGTCAGCCGGTCATGTATGCTTTTGACATCCGCCCAGAAGTCGGCGCCGGTGCGATCGAGTTTGTTGATGAAACAAATCCGGGGCACTTGGTAGCCGTCGGCATAGCGCCAGTTGGTCTCTGACTGCGGCTCCACGCCCGCCACGCCATCGAAGACCACCACGGCGCCGTCCAGCACGCGCAGGGAGCGTTTCACTTCCACGGTAAAGTCGATGTGCCCCGGCGTGTCGATGAGGTTCAAGCGATGCTTGTTTTCCGGATCGGTCGTCGGCGCCCAGAAACAGGTGGTGGCGGCAGCGGTAATCGTAATGCCGCGCTCGCGCTCCTGCTCCATCCAGTCCATTTCCGCCGCGCCCTCATGCACCTCGCCGATCTTGTGCTTTTTGCCGGTATAAAAAAGCACACGCTCGGAGACGGTGGTCTTGCCTGCGTCAATGTGGGCGATAATGCCGAAGTTGCGAGTTTTCTCGAGTGGATATTCTCGGGGCATACCAATCGATAATGCAAAAGTCAAAAATTAAAAATCAAAATTTTGCTCGCGGGCATAAAAAAATAACCTTACTATAAGTTCCCGTAACGTCGAACTCTTGTCATTCCGTTTTCGATACTTCGGTAATCCCTCTAATCACATCATCAATATCAACGTCTTTCAATGAATCCTTAAGCCCTTTCAACAACGCAGGCGCTGTAAAATCTATTTTACCCTCATCTTTTTTATCATTGTCTAATAATACTTTATATAGAGGTCGCATATCTCTAATAAATTTCTCAATGTCACTCTTGTAAGCCTTAAATCTTGCTCCTATAGCCACCGCCTCATCGTATACTGCTGTTGCATCAAGCTCTGCATTCTTAAACTTGGTCAAAAATGCTATATCATAAAAATTTTCATGTTCTCCGGTATCAAAATTATTCTTGCCCATATATAGTGATATTTATCCATACCTCGCGAAATGCGCGAAGGCGCGGTTTGCTTCGGCCATTTTCTGCACATCCAGCTTCTTCTTCATGGCCGCGCCCTCGCCCTTGGCCGCGTCTTCGAATTCTTCGAGCAGCCGCTTCGCCATGGGCTTGCCTTTGCGCGCGCGCGCGGCCGTAATCAGCCAGCGCATGGCCAGCAGATTTCTCCGGTCGGGAGACACGGGGAAAGGAATCTGATAATTGGCGCCTCCCACGCGCCGCGGTCTGATCTCCATGGCCGGCCCCACATTCTTCATGGCCTGATCAAACACGCTCTGCGGATCCTGGCCTTTTGCCTTGATCGCGTCAAACGCGCCATAGAATACCGCGCGCGCCGTGCTCTTCTTCCCGCGGCTCATCAGAAGATTGATGAATTTGGCAATCAGCAACGACCCGTATTTCGGATCGGGATCAATTTTTCTCTTGGGCGCTTGTTTTCCGCGCATGATAGTAGTGGTTAGTGGTTAGTGGTTAGTTCTTAATGGAGATTGCGTAATAACTAAAAACTAAATACTAACAACTGCTTACTCACTTCTTCTCCTTCTCCCGCTTCGCGCCGTACATTGACCGCGCCTGCTTCCGGTTCGCGACGCCTGCCGTGTCATACACGCCACGCACGATGTGATAGCGCACGCCCGGCAAGTCCTTCACTCTTCCCCCGCGGATCATCACGATCGAGTGTTCCTGCAGATTGTGCCCCTCGCCCGGGATGTACACGGTCGCCTCTTCCGCATTGGACATCCTCACGCGCGCGATCTTCCGCAAGGCCGAGTTCGGCTTCTTCGGGGTCATCGTGGTCACTTTCAAACACACGCCGCGCTTAAACGGGCTGCCCGCAGCGAGCGCGCTTCTGCGGCGCGTGAGCACGTTAAAAACCGTCTGCATGGCAGGCGATTTGCTCTTTTTCTTCTGCGGGTGCCGTCCTTTGCGGACGAGCTGGTTGATGGTAGGCATTGCGCTCAATCGTCATCCCCGACCAGGATCGGGGATCCGGAAAACAAAATAAAAACCACTCTACTTCCTACTTTTAAATTAATTCCATTATACCCTACAATCTAACAATTCTACATCAATATGTCAAATTC
>Ga0155897_138_pt2 | contig 1638 bp, 2 predicted proteins | sample RifCSPlowO2_01_FD_107551 | JGI IMG/M metagenome (GOLD analysis project Ga0155897, IMG submission 107551) | Candidatus Uhrbacteria bacterium RIFCSPLOWO2_01_FULL_55_36
GCGACGGCGGAACGGCTGTCAGAAGAAATAGTTATCCCCATCTCGCGCTTTAATGGTACGAGTTTTTTTGCGTCAGGATCGCAGACGGTGAGGTTTTTGGGTGCGACCACAGCATGCTTTACCCCCTCACCAAAGGTTTTGGTGTGGGGGCGAGTCCACGCCCGCGCAAACGCAGACCCCATCACTCCCGCTCCTATAATGACTGTGCGCATATGCTGCGATCTTTGGCGCTCTTCCCGCGCATTAAGACTTACCTCACAACAAAGTGCTGGGGGTCAGAATTGAACTGACGACGCCAGCCTCTTCAGGGCTGCGCTCTACCACTGAGCTACCCCAGCACTTTATTGAGCAAGTAAGTAACAATACGATCGCTATCCGTCAAAAAATATTCATGCACGCTCCCCCTAAAGCGGAACTACGGGACAGGTCAATGCCGTTACGGTACAGCGGTGGGCGCAGATGGACTCGAATCATCGACCTCGTCATTATCAGCCTGCCCCGCACCAAAATGGGCGATCGAGGAGTCGAACCTCGGACCTCGTCATTATCAGTGACGCGCTCTAACCATCTGAGCTAATCGCCCACCCTGGAGCGGGGTGACGCTCTCTTCCCCGGGCAAGCTTGCGAATTGTTAAATTTCACCAAGGTACTCGCCCGCCAAAAGCTCTTGGCTCGCCTTTGGCCCGCCTGAGCTATGCGCCCCACCGCTGTACCTTATTCCTAGCCGTCCTCACCGTTGCTAACCACACCACCATACTCAAAAAAACTCCATCTGACAAGGGGATACTCTCGCATACCTTGACTCTTGAGGTCAAAATCAGTAGTATTCAGAGGGCCTGCATACCTTAATTCTCTATTAAGAATAAACAACTATGGCCGCTCAAACCGCATCGTATCAAACCCTCACTCCCGAGCAACTGAAGCCCGGCATGACCGTGCGAGTCCATCAAAAAATACGGGACGTGAACGCAAAAGGTGAAGACCGCGAACGCGTGCAGATTTTCGAAGGAATGGTGATCCGCTGCCACGGCAGCCGCGGCAATGACGGCACATATACCGTGCGGAAGGTCTCGGAAGGCGTGGGGGTGGAGAAAATTTTTCCCTACCGCGCGACCAGCATCGCCAAAGTAGAATTCGTCAAACAAGCGCAGGTGCGCCGTGCCAACCTCGGCTATCTCCGTTCCTACGGCAAGCGGCTGAAAGAGACGACGAAACTCGACGCATAAATTCAACTCATCTCGCACACTACATGCGCGGACGTGGCGGAACTGGCATACGCACTACCTTGAGGTGGTAGCGGGAGCAATCCCATGAGGGTTCAACTCCCTCCGTCCGCAAGTTTGGGCACTTAGCTCAGCTGGTTAGAGCGACTGCTTTACACGCAGTAGGCCGGGGGTTCGATCCCCTCAGTGCCCATGATCATCTCATAATCCAACATACCCCATGCGCATCTTCATCGGCTTCCTCATGATCGCGCTCGGCACGCTCACTATCATCAAAACCGAGTGGATCGTGCGGAATTTCGGCTACAGCGAATTCGGCGAATCGAAACTCCGCTCATTCGGCGGCACGCGCCTCCTGTGGAAGCTGATCGGGATGATTGCCACAATCGCAGGTATGCTCGTGGTGGCCAATCTT